>Ga0105239_10000104_pt1 | contig 117927 bp, 108 predicted proteins | sample KBSC44metaG_FD_92761 | JGI IMG/M metagenome (GOLD analysis project Ga0105239, IMG submission 92761) | Corn rhizosphere microbial communities from Kellogg Biological Station, Michigan, USA - KBS C4-4 metaG | ecosystem: Host-associated > Plants > Roots > Rhizosphere > Soil | place: Michigan... | reverse complement strand
GCCGGACAGCCGGGTCTGGGGCCAGGCCTATGGCGGCGTCGACAACCGGCGGGGCCATGAAGACGGCGACAATGTCGGCTACCGTCAGGATTATTATGGCTTCCAGGCCGGTCTCGATCTCGCCGGCAAGCGTTCGGACGATGGCCAGGGCGTCGTCTTCGGCCTGACCGGCGGATATCTCTCCAGCCACGTGAACTTCCGCGCCGGCGCCGACCGGGTGCGCTTCGACACGGTGGATATCGGCGCCTATGCCGGCCTGCGCGCCGGGCCGTTCTTCGCCAACCTGCTCGGCCAATATGACCATTACCGGGCCGATGCCCGCAACGGCACCGATCATTGGGACGACAGCTTCAACGGCAACGGTTACGGCGCGCAGGCGGAAATCGGCGCGCGGCTGGGCGGCGACACCGTCTTCGCCGAGCCGGTGGCGAGCCTCGCCTGGCAGAAGACCGATCTCGGTACCCTGCACGCGGAGGGCCAGGCGATCGATTTCGGCCATGGCAGCGCGCTCACCGGCAAGGTCGGCGCGCGGATCGGGGGGACGAGCGAGCTGGGCAAGGGCGGCAAGGCGGTCTTCTATGCCCGCGCAGCCTATGTCCACAATTTCCACGGGGGCGGTTCGGCCCTGCTGGAAAGCGGCGGCACCAGCGATGGCGTCACGTCCGCGAAGCTCGGCAGCTATGGCGAAGGTGCCGTCGGCGTGAACCTGCTGACGGCGGGCCGCCTGTCCGGCTTCATCGAGGGCGATGCCGATGTCGGCGGCGGCCTCAAGGGCGGCGGCGGGCGCGTCGGCATCCGCTTCAAGCTCTGATCCCCCCTTCCGGGAGGCCCCTCGCGAAAGGGGCCTCCCGATCTCATGGCAGGCCCCATGTCGAACCGCAGCGAGACGCCCGAATATACCGCCGAGCAGCCGACCACCGGTCAGCCCTTCGCGCCCGGCGAGGGGCCGGCGGCAAGCGCACCCGGCACCACCAGCATCACCGTCTCGCGCGGCTTCCACGCCTGGCTGCGCGCGCACGGCACCAGCCTCGCGTTCACCTCCTACCAGACCGGCCAGCTTTTCCTGGTGGGCAGCCATCCCAACGGCACCGTCTCGTTCAACCAGCAGAATTTCACCCGCGCCATGGGCGTCTGTTGGATGCCGGGCCGCCTCTATCTGGGCTCGCTGTTCCAGCTCTGGCGGCTGGAGAACATGCTGAAGCCCGGCGAGATCGGCAACCAGGCGTTCGATTCCGTGCTGGTGCCAAGAAACGCCCAGACCACCGGCGACGTCGACATTCACGAGGTCGGCATCGACGCGGACGGCCGGGTGATCTTCGTCAACACCCGCTACAGCTGCCTCGCGACGCTGGACCTTACCCACAGCTTCAAGCCGATCTGGAAGCCACGCTTCATCTCGAAGCTGGCGCCCGAGGATCGCTGCCACCTTAACGGCCTCGCCATGGACAAAGGCGAACCCCGCTACGTGACGGCGGTCAGCCGCTCGGACGTGCTGTCCGGCTGGCGCGAGCGGCGCCACGAGGGCGGCGTGCTGATCGACGTGCGCGACGACCGCATTGTCACCGACCAACTGTCCATGCCGCACAGTCCCCGCGTCGTGGGCGAGATGCTCTACGCGCTCGATAGCGGACGCGGGCAGATCATCCGCATCGATCCCGCGACCGGCGCCAAGACCGATATCGCTTTCTGCCCCGGCTTCCTGCGTGGCCTCGCCATCCATGACGGCCATGCCATCGTCACCGTCTCCAAGCCGCGCAACGGCACCTTCAACGGCCTGCTGCTCGACGGCGCGATGCGCGAGCGCGACGCCAGCCCCTGGTGCGGCGTGATGATCGTCAACCTCGCCTCCGGCGACATCGTCGAATGGGTCCGGCTCGAAGGTCATATCACCGAATTGTTCGACGTCGCCGCCATGCCCGGCGTCCGCTGCCCGATGGCCTTGGGTCCCGGCACCGTGGAGATCCAGAATACGGTGAGCTTCCCGCCGCTCGCCGGCCCTCCGGTCGGCAACCCCGGCTGATATGCGCGGCGGATGATCCCCATCCGGAGCGGGCTTGTCCCGGTTTCGCGACGGAACGGATGATCGGCCCGCGTGCCGACCGGGACGGAGGGGCTCGGCGGCGCCGTGGCCGTCGAGAATATCGGCGGAAGAACGGAAATCGCCACCTTCCCGCTCGACCGCAGCGCGAAGTGGGATCCCCTGACCTGGTTTTCCATGTTTTGGGCGGTCGCGCCGGTACATTACTCCGTCCCCGCTAGCCCATGACGGCACCCATCTTCGTGTTCGGCAGCAAGATGCAAGCTTTTACAGCTGTGATCACTGTAGAACCGGGCACATAACCGCTAAGTCGGAACAACAGCCCACGTCGAAAAGGGCACATTCCGACGCCTCTGCATTCGACGTCCCGCGATCGAGCTGGTCGTGCACGGCGTTGACCGCTGGAGGATCATACAATGGCATGCATAGTCGATGTGCTATTATTTTCGTGGTTCATCACCGGCAGCTGGCTGGCTTATATTGTGAATGTCGAAAAGCATGCGATGACGATCGCACTGCGCCGCATACCCGTCGGCGCGATGTTCTTCGGATTCCTGCTCGTTCGGGACGAATTCGAGCTGGTCTTCGCCGATCATGCCGTCGCGCATGCCGCCATGACGCTGGCCATCGCCGGTCTCATCGTCACCGACACGGCTTTGCTGCTCCGCTCGTCCTTGCGGGCGCGCGGCATGCCATCCCGCGACCGGGCGGCCTAGTCCAGCCCCCGCGCCTGATCCAGGATCGCCATCGCCGTCACAGACAGAAGACGCTACTGACTCCACCTCCTCAAACAATGCTGCCCGCAAGCCATGCCAAGCGATGGCACGTGTCGGCATGAACGATCGCCGCGACAACGACCTTTGGCGCCGGACGCCCGGCCCGGCGACTCTTCCCCCTTGATCGGCAGTGTCCTTCACAAGACGCCGGCGCCCTTCGCGTCGAACCCCGCCCCAGCCGTTCGCGCCTCAGGATACGGCGGATCCCCGGAACAAGGGGGCGCCTGGCCTTCTCGCGAGCGATCCACCTCCATTCCCCGAGCCTCTCCGAAAATTCGATTCCGCGCCAAAGGGCCACTTGTAAATTGATATGCTTTCTCATATGACAATAGATATATATACAAATCGAAGAACGATTGCGGCCAGCCCGAACAGCATGGCGACGGGGAGCAAGGGCGAGACGGCCGGCGAAAAAGACATCGGAGGGACGCTCCCACGGGGGGCGGCGAAAAACGGGGATTGGGGACATGATCGAACAAACGGGGACTGGCCGGATCAGCATCGCCCTGCGCATGCGCGGCCCATGGCTCTGCGCGACGGCCGTGGCGGCGCTGATCGCGATGCCGGGCACGGCGCAGCAGGCCGGGGCGCCCGCGGGCGGAATCGCGACGGCACCGAATGCGCTGCCGTCCGGCACGCCCGTCAGCGAGATCGTCGTCACCGGCTCGCGCATCGCCCGCCCCAATCTTGAGGGCGTCAGCCCCGTCACGGTGGTGGACAGCGCCGCGGTCAGGCTCAGCGGCAGCGCGCGCGTCGAGGATATCATCAATGCCCTGCCCCAGGCCCTGGCCGGGCAGAGCAGCACCACGTCGATGGGCTCGAACGGCACCGCCACCGTCAACCTGCGCGGCCTCGGCGTCACGCGCACCCTGGTGCTGGTCAACGGCCGGCGGCTGGTGCCGGGCGATCCGGTGTCGAACCCGGTGGCCGATCTCAACGCCATCCCCACCGCGCTGATCAAGCGCGTCGACGTGCTCACGGGCGGCGCCTCCGCGACCTACGGCGCCGATGCCGTGGCGGGCGTGGTGAACTTCATCCTGGACGACAAATTCCAGGGCATCAGCGCCACCACCCAATATTCCTTCTACCAGCACACCAATAACGGCCAGAAGGGCGTGCGCGACGCGCTGGATGCGCTCGACATCCCCGATCCCGAGGGCAATACCGTGGGCGGCGGCACCTTCGACGCATCGCTGACGGCCGGCACCAAGTTCGCGGAGGGCCGGGGCCACGTCACGGTCTACGGCACCTATCGCAAGACGAACCCGATCTATCAGAGCCAGTATAATTATTCGGCTTGCTCGCTGGCGGAAAACAAGGCCCCGTCCAGCGCGTTCAGCTGCGGCGGTTCGGGGACGACAGGCCCGGGCGGCCAGTTCATCGCCTATACGGATTCGTCGCTGGCCCACCAGATCGACGCCGATCCGCGCGTCGCCGGCAATCAGGCCTTCACGGTCGATCAGTCGGTGCCGGGCGGCGCCTTCATACCCTTCGTATCGCCGCGCGACCTGTTCAACACCGGCCCCTACAATTACTTCCAGCGTAACGACCGGCGCTATACGGCCGGCGCATTCGGCCAGTTCCAATTCTCGCCGGCCGCCGAACTCTACACCGAATTCTCGTACATGAACGATCGCACCAACGCGATCATCGCGCCCTCGGGCATCTTTTCGAGCGCGACCTACACCACGCCCTGCAACAATCCCCTGATGTCGGCGCAGGAAGCCGGCCTGATCTGCCCCGCCGCAGGCCAGTCGGTCGCGACGATGGTGATCGGCCGACGGAATATCGAAGGCGGCGGGCGCGATGCGCTGCTGCAGCATATCAGCTATCGCGGGGTCGTCGGGCTGCGCGGAGCGATCGGCAGCCACTGGAAATACGATGTCTACGGCCAATATGGCGAGACCGACTACAACCAGGTCTATTACAACGAATTCTCGAAGGAGCGCATCCAGCGCGCGCTCAATGTCACGACCGACCCCAAGACGGGCGCCCCGGTCTGCACGTCGGTGCTGGACGGCAGCGATCCGGCCTGCGTGCCCTATGATCTGTTCACGCCGGGCGGCGTGTCCGATGCCTCGCTCGCCTATCTGGAGCGGCCGCTCCACGCCTGGGGCCACAATATCGAGAAAGTGGTGTCGGGCGCCATCACCGGCGATCTCGGCGACCGGATCAAGTCGCCCTGGTCGACCGAGAATATCGGCGTCTCGATCGGCGCCGAATATCGCTCCGAAAGCCTGATGCTCGATACCGACGAAGGATTCCAGAAGGGCGACGGTGCCGGCCAGAACGCGCTGCTGCCGCAGAGCGGACATTTCAACGTCAAGGAAGTGTTCGGCGAGATCCACGTGCCGCTGCTGGAGGATCACCTGATCCACCGGGCGTCGTTCGATGCCGGATATCGCTATTCAGATTACAGCACCGCCGGCTCGACCAGCACCTACAAGTTCGGGCTGGAAATCTCACCGGTGCGGGCGATCACCTTCCGCGGCAGCTACAACCGCGCCGTCCGCGCGCCCAACGTCATCGAATTGTTCGCGCCGCAGCGCACGGGCACCTTCAACGGCATCGATCCGTGCGCGAACGCGCCGGGCGGGACGCCCAAATTCACCGCCGCGCAATGCGCCCTCGAAGGCGTCTCCGCGGCCCAATATGGCAATGTCCAGGCCAATCCCGCCGGCCAGTACCAGTCCTTCGGCGGCGGCAATGCCGATCTGAAGCCGGAGGTCGCGGACACCTTCACGGCGGGGATCGTGCTCCAGCCGCGCGGCGCGCTGAACGGCCTGTCGGTGACGGTCGACTATTACAACATCAAGGTGCACGACGTCATCAACACCGTCGGCCCGCAGATCCTGCTCAACCTGTGCGGACAGACCGGCGACCCCGTTTATTGCTCCACCATCCATCGCCAGCCCGGCACCGGCTCGCTCTATCTGAGCAGCGATTATTATGTCGACGACCGGCTCACCAACATCGGCAAGCTCGCCACGTCGGGCGTCGACGTCGGCGTCAGCTATCATCTCGACCTGAAGGATGTCGGCCTGCGCGACGGACAGATGAACTTCAGCTTCAACGGCACCTATCTCGACAAGTTCATCGTCACGCCCGGCACGGTGGTGAACGGCGTGTCCAGCTATGACTGCGCCGGCCTGTACGGCGGCACCACCTGCGGCACCACGACCGGCGGCGGCGTTCCGCGGCCGAAATGGCGGCACCAGTTCCGGGCGATCTATGCGCCGACCGATGCCATCCAGTTCGCCGGCACATGGCGCTACGTCGGTTCGGTGAAGGCGTACACCACGTCGAGCAATCCGTTCCTCGCCGGCACGGTGTTCCCGGCCGACGCCCGCCTGGGCTCGCGCAGCTATTTCGATCTGAACGCCACCTTCCACGCAGCGGACAAGCTGACCTTCAGCCTGGGCGTCAACAACCTGCTCGACAAGGATCCGCCGCTCGTCGGCGCCTCGATGATCTCGGCGACCAGCGGCAACGGCAACACCTATCCCGGGGTCTACGATTCCCTGGGCCGCTACATCTATTTCAGCGCCACCGTCCGGTACTGACGCGGGGCTTCGGAGACCATGACCATGACATCACGCGCGGCGTTGCTGGCGGCGGCGATCGCCCTTCCCCTCTGGCTGCTGCCCCCCGCCCCGGCGCTGGCCGCCGACAAGACACCACCGGCGGACACCGCGTCGGCCGGCAAGGCGACCATGGGCGACACCATCGCCGATCCGGTCGAGGATGCGCAGCCGCGCAAGCGATCGATCCCGTTTCAGGGCAGGACGCTGGCCTATACGGTGACGCCGGGCACCCTGGTGCTGCCCAACGACGTGGGCGAGCCGATCGCGACCATGTTCTACACCGCCTATACCGTCGATCAGCCCAAGGGCGCCTCACCCCGCCCGGTGACGTTCCTGTTCAACGGCGGCCCCGGATCGGCCAGCATGTACCTGCACATGGGTTCGTTCGGGCCGCTGAAGCTCGATCTGTCCAAGGTCGACGTGGCGCAGCCCGGCCCCTATCCGCTGCATGCCAATCCCGACACCCTGCTCGACCGGACCGACCTCGTCTTCCTTGACGCCGTCACCACCGGCCTGTCGCGCCCGGCCGGCAAGGCGACCGGCAAGGACTTCTGGGGCGTGGACCAGGATATCGACGCCTTCGCGCGCGGCATCCAGCGCTACCTGAGCGTCTACAACCGCTGGGGATCGCCGAAATTCATCCTCGGCGAAAGCTACGGCACGATGCGCGCCGGCGGCCTCGTCTACACGCTGCAGCAGCGCGGCATCTCGATGACCGGGGTCATCGTCATGTCCACGGTGTTCACCTACGGCCCGGCGATGGATCCGGGCACCGACCAGATCTATGTCAGCTACCTGCCGAGCTATGCGGTGACGGCCGCCTATCACCATCGGCTGGCGGAGCAGCCGGCCGACCTTCCCGCCTTCGTCCAGAAGGCCCGCGAATTCGCCAACGGGCCGTATCTGGTGGCGCTGCAGAAGGGCAACGACCTGAGCGATGCGGAACGCCAGTCCATGGCGCAGCAACTCTCGGCCTTCACCGGTCTCTCGCCCGAATATCTGCTGGAGAACGATCTCAGGGTCGATCCGTCGCGCTTCCGCAAGGAATTGCTGCGCGGCCAGCGGCGCACCATCGGCCGGCTGGACGCGCGCTTCACCGCGATCGACGTCGATGCCGGGGGCGAGAAGCCCGAATATGACGCGGCCGACGCGGCGTTCAGCGGTGCCTTCGTGGCCGCGATCAACGATTATCTGTTCAACGATCTCGGCTATAAGAGCGACCTCGCCTACCGGCCGAGCTCGGGCGCGATGATCGGCGAGAAATGGGATTTCACCCACCATCTGCCCGGCGGCGGCCGGATCAACGTCGCCGCCAGCACCATGCCCGATCTCAGCCGCGCGATCCGGATGAATCCGCATCTGCGGGTAATGAACCTCAACGGCTATTACGATCTGGCGACGCCGTTCGGCGGGGCGGAATATGACCTCAAGCGCATCATGCTGGACAAGAGCGAGCAGGATCACATCCTCTATCGCTATTACCCGTCCGGCCACATGATCTACATCAACCCGGCCGCGGCCCACGACGTCCGGGCCGATCTCGACGCTTTCTACGACAACGCCGTGAAGGGATGACCGAAACGGCGGGAAGGGCCGGATAGCCGCCCCTGCTATCCGGCCCTGACGTCTTCCCGCAGGCCGCTCCCGTTCGCGGGGGCGGCCGTCGCGCGTCGGTGGGGCTTGCGGCGGGCGGAGATCCGCACGAAACATGCCCCGATCATCGGCCGGCTGGGCTTTCCGTCATCCTGACGAAGGTCAGGATCCATTGGGTGCAACGATGATCGCCCGGTACCGCGTCGAGGCCTTCTCTCGCGATGCGGCGGGCGCTGCGCGAATGGAACCCGGCCTCCGCCGGATGACGACGGGAAATAGCGCCGGCGCCGCTCGCGATCGATCCGCATGGCAAGCGGCCTGGACGAAGACGCCACCCAGCACCGCGCGGCGCTGGGTGGCTCCCTCATCCCCCCGGGAAAGCCTGCTCAGAACTGCTTGCTGAGCGTGATCCCGACCGTGCGCGGCTGGTTGGTGATCTTGGCGGTCGGCTGGCCGCCGGCGGCCGACAGGAACACGTCGCCGGCCTTGTCGAACAGGTTGTTCACATAGACCGCCGCGCCGAAGCCATTGTCGCTGTCGGTGCCGATGCGCAGGTTCACGATGCTGTAGCCATGCTGCAAGCGATAGGTGGAGGTGGTCGGGCGCAGCTCCGTGCCCGACGGCCCCTTGTAGCTGTAGTCGCCGCGCACATAGCCGGACCATCCCTCCAGCGCGGGCAGCGGCGTCGTGTACTGAACCGAGAAGGTGCCGGTCCAGGTCGGCACGCGCGGGATCTTGTCGCCCTTCTTGCCCGGCGCGGCGAAGGTGGTGGAGACCTGGTCCTCGGTAAGTTCGTGCTCGGGCAGCCAGTTGAAACCACCCGACACGTCGAGGCCATGCAGCGGCCGGGCCGTCAGCTCGAATTCCATGCCCTGGAACCGCGCCGATCCGGCATTGCCGACGAAGCCGAAGGTGCCGGTGGGATCGCGCCCCGCCACCTGGATGTTGCTCCAGTCGATCCGGTACAGGGCGACATTGGCGATCAGCTTGCGGTTCATCCACGCCGACTTCATGCCGATCTCGTAATTCCACAGCGAATCCGAGTCATAGCCGTCTGGCACCAGCACGGTGGCCGACTGGTTGGTGCCGCCCAGCCGGAAACCCTGCGACGCCAGCGCGTAGAAGGTGAGATCACGGTTCGGCTTGATCGAGATCTCGGCCTTCTTGATCAGGCGATGCTCGTCCTTCTTGCGATCGTAGGGCGCGGGCAGCGTGTTGCCGAGCAGCGGCGACTGGAAGAGCGTTGCGCCGAAATCATGCTGGTCGGCGTCGAACCAGCGCAGGCCGCCCATGATCTCCAGCCAGTGGGTGATGTCGTAGGTCGCCTCGCCGAACACCGCTTTCTCGTCGATCGTGCGGGTGTTCACGCGCGCGAAGCCGCAGGGATTGCAGCCGTCGATGCCGGCGCCGATCTCGGTCGGCGAATAGCCGGTCGGCGGATGATCGGCGTGGATGATCTCGCCATTGGCGTCGACGATCGGCGAATAGCTGCGGAAACCCGATCCGCGATTGCGGTAGAAGACACCGGCCAGCCACTGGAAGGGGCCGGAGCCGGTGGAATTCAGCCGGGCTTCCACGGTCTTCTGGTTGAGCGACTGGGTCTGGTCGGTCAGCTCCAGGAACACGTCGGGCCGGATGGTGGGCTTGCCGTTGATGTTGGTCGCGCCGGCAGGGCCGCCGCCGATCGAGATGATCGAATAGGTGTTGTCGCGATAGAATTGGTAGTTCCGGTCGTAGATCGAGCCCGTCAGCGTCAACGTCGCGAAGCCGAGTTCGGCGGTGCCGGTGAGCGAATAGATTTCCTGGCGATCGGGACGCGGCGTCTTCACGTACCAGCCGGCCTTGTATTCGCCGGTATCGACATAGGCGAAGTCGGGCACATTGTCCTTATAGCCCTGGTCGCTCGGATCGCCCTTGGTGTGGAAGGAATCGAACGGGAAGTAATCGGAGGCGCCGTGGGTATCGCGCTTCTGATACCAGGCCATGGCGTCGATCGTGATGTTCGGCGCGGGCTTCCAGCGCAGCATCGCGCGGATGCCGGCGGTGTCGTCCGAGTTGATATTCTTGTCGTTCAGGCGGACGTTGTCGATGTAGCCCGCCGTGTGATCGTAATAGCCGACGAAGCGCAGGCCGAGCGTGTCCTTGATCAGCGGCACGTTGGTCATGCCGTAGACGCTGCCGCCGAGGCCGCCATGCGCCACGCTGTTGCCGTCAAGCTGCACCGATCCGCCGAAATCCGTAAGCTGCGGCTTCTTGAGGATGAAGCGCACCGCGCCGGTCTGCGCATTGGCGCCGAAGGTCGTGCTCTGCGGGCCTTTCAGCACCTCGACACGCTCCAGATCGTAAAGCTGGAGGTCGCCGATCTGCGAGCCGCTGTCGCCCGTGGAACTCTGGATGCCGGGCACCGGCACCTCGTCATAATAGACCGCGACCTGCTCCTGACCGGCCGACTGCACGCCGCGCAGCGTGTAGCGCTTGAGGCCTGGGCCTTGGTCCGTGAAGGTCAGGCCGGGGACGTGGTAGGCGAAATCGACGAAGCGCGTCTCGCCGGCTTTCTGCAGCGCATCGCCGCTGATCGCACTGATCGAGGCGGGAATGTCCTGCAGCTTCTCGTTGCCGCGTTTGCGCGCCGTTACCACGATGTCGGCGGAGCCGAGCGGATCCGATGCGGCGGCCCGCGCCGGGGCGGCGGGTACCTGCGCGGCGGCCGCATCCTGCGCATAAGCAGGCGCCGCGGCACAGATCGCCGTCGACAGCGAGATTCCAGACAGAAGCAGATGACGCCGCATGATCAAACCCCCTTTTGTCCTGCGGGCTGGACCCAGCCCGGCACGAATCAGAAATTATATGTCAGATCATATGAGTTTATTTTAAGCATGAAGTAAAGGCCATATCGGGTGACCGGTCGCGCACCTGCGGCGGACAGGCCCTATCCGGCGTCATTCCCGCCCGCCTTGTCGTCATCCCGGCGGAGGCCGGGATCCATTCGCGCGGCGTTCGCCGCATCGCCGCGAGGGGGCCTCGACGCGGCGCGAAGCCATCCGCGCTGCACCCCATGGATCCTGACCTTCGTCAGGATGGCGAAAAGACCGCCATCGATACGCACAAAAAGGGCCGCCGGCAGAAACCCGCCGACGGCCCAGTCTGAGCTCCGCGCCATGCCTCGATCAGTTGGCGATCGTTCCCGCATAGCGGCGCTTCTGCGGGCCGCCGGCGAGCGGAAGCTTGCTCTCGTCGATGATGTCGCCCTGCTTCATCACCAGCGCGATCCGCTTGGCATTGTTGATGTCGGCCACCGGATTGGCCTCCAGCAGCACGGCGTCGGCGATCTTGCCTTCCTCGATGCTGCCCATCGTCTCCTGCTTGCCGAGCAGGCGGGCGGCGTTGAAGGTCGCGATCTTGATGATCTCCAGATTGGGAATGCCGGCCTCCGCCAGCAGCTCCAGCTCGCGCTGGGTGCCGGCGCCGTTGCTGCCGTCGGTGCCGGTCGCGACGACGCCGCCGGCCGCGTCGATCCGCTTCAGATTATCCTCCAGGATCGGCTTCTGCGTGTCCATCCATTTGCGCCAGGTGCGCTGGTAGAGCAGCGGGCTGCTCTTGAGCGCCGTCTCGCCGCCCTCGGCGCTCGTCTTCTTGAGCGCGGCGCGCTCGGCCGCCGACATCGTCGCGACGTAGAGCGGCTGGTCGAGGAATTCGGGATGATCGTGGACGCGGCCATAATTGTCGCCGATCATCATCGTCGTGGTGGTGGGGATCTGCTTGGCCGCCATCAGCTTCACGAAGGCATCGGTGACCGGCCCCTGGATCGGCGTGTGAGCGAGCGAGTCGACGCCCGAATAGATCGCCTCGCGCGCCCGGCTCTCGTTCGAGATGTGGACGACGGTGCGCACGCCGTGATCGTTGTAGAATTCGACGATATGCTCGAACAGGTCGCGCGGCAGGATCGGGATCAGCGGGCGGGCGCCCCAGCCCTCGTCGTCATAGGTGATCTTCTGGACGTCGGGATGCTCGCTGTCGATCTGGGCCTGCAATGCCGCCTTGGCCTCGGGCCAGCTGGTGACGTTGATCGCGATGTCGGTGCCGTGGCTGCCCGGATAGGTGACGAGGTTGCCGGTGGCGAAGATGTGCGGCGCGAGGATCTTGCCCGCCCGCTCGTCGGCGCGCAGCGGCAGGATGTTCTCCGGGATGTTGCCGCAGTCGAGCACGGTGGTGACGCCGGCATAGAGGAAGCTCGCCAGCGCCTGCTCGCCCACCGCGCGATCGACCGTCCACTGGCCGGTCGCGGCGGGGCGCGTGCCGGTCGTCCAGGCCGCGCCCGCGCGGGAGAAGCCCTTGAGATGGATATGGACGTCCATCAGGCCGGGGATGAGATATTTGCCGTGGCCGTCGATCGCGTTGCCCTGGGCCGGGCCGGCGACGGCGCTGGGCAGGATCGAGGTGAAATGACCGTCCTTCACCACCACCGTCATGTCGGGCTTCGGCGCCCGCCCGGTGCCGTCGATCAGGGTGACGTGCTGGAAGGTGTAGGTGCCGGCCTGCGCCGCCGTGGTGCCCAGCAGGGCGACGAGAAGGGAGCGGAATGCGGTCTTGATGGTCATGGCGTGGCCCTCGGTCTTCGGGAGGTGGATCAGAAGGCGTCCTGCACGTCGGTGGTCTCGACGCTCGCCTCGCGCATCGGCTTCTCGGCGCCGTCCTCCTTGAAGACGATGCCGTCGCGCATCACGAACGGCACGTTCAGCACCGCGTTGATGTCCTTGAGCGGGCTGACCGGCATCGCTACGATGTCGGCGGGCATGCCGGGCTCCAGATGGCCCGCCCCCTTGATCCCGCCGGCGATCGCGGCATCCGAGGTGCCGGCGACCAGCGCCTGCATCGGCGTCATCCCGGCCGTCACATATTCGATGAACTCATGCGCGTTCTGGCCGTGCGGATAGACGCCCGCATCGGTGCCGAGCGCGATCTTCACGCCCAGCGCATGGGCCTGCTTGGCGAGCTTCTTGGGCTGCGAGCCGAGCGCCATCACCTTGGCGAGCGAGACGGGCGGCAGGTTGCGCAACGGGCCGGTGCGTACCTTTTCGGGCGTGTCGCCGACATAGTCGATCGGCCAGACGGTGGGGATCAGCCACACCCCCTTGGCCTTCATCGTCTTCAGCGTCTCCTCGTCCGCCCACATGCCGTGCTCGATCGAATCGAAGCCGGCGCGGATGCAGGCGTCGATCGCGCTCTTGCCATGGGCGTGGGCGGTCACCTTGCGGCCCAGCATGTGCGCGGTGTCGGCGATCGCCTGGAGCTCCGCGTCGGTGAATTGCAGGTCGGTCGGCGCATCGGATTCGTCGAGCGTGCCGCCGCTCGCCATCACCTTGATCACGTCGGCGCCGCGCCGCACCGCCTCGCGCACCGCGCGGCGGCAATCGTCGGCGCCATTGCACACCCCGCGCCGGGGCAAGGCGGCCATCACCTCCTCGCGCAGGCCGTGATTGTCGGCATGGCCGTCGCTCGGGCTGATCGGATCGCCCGACGCCAGGATCTTGGGGCCGGGCACCAGCCCGTCCTTGATGGCGTCACGCAGCGCCAGCACGTTATAGCCAATCGATCCGAGGTCCCGCACGGTGGTGAAGCCCGCCATCAGCGTGGTGTTGGCATTGTGCGCGCCGACCAGCGCGGCATATTGATCCGCCTTGCGCACCATCCCGTCGCGATCGCCGAAATTGCTGAGATGGACGTGAAGATCGATGAAGCCCGGCATCACGAACATGGAGGACAGGTCGATCACGCGGGCGTCGGCCGGCAGGCCCACCGCCGCAGGATCGACGAAGCCCTGGCGGACGTCCTTCACCTTGCCGTCGGCGATCACCACGGTGGCATGGGCGAGCGGCGCCTGGCCGGGCGTCTCCAGGAATTCGCCCGCGTGGATGACGACCGGCGGCGCGGCGGTCGCCAGCGCCGTCGTCGCCATGAGCGAAGCCAATCCGGTCGCGATTGCGCCCAGCATCCCGCGATGCGCCATGAGCGTGCCCCTTTCCATTTTCCGTTATATGAAGAAGAATATGTTTATGGAGCGCCGTACGCAACTGCTTTTCTGCCGGAAAGACACCGCGCAGCACAGGAAAATCGCTTCAAGCCTGAAATAATTTCACGTAGGGAGCGGATAGCCCGGATCGAACGCTGCAATCTGCGGGACTGCCGGCGCGTCGTGGCCGGCAGCGAGGGTCAGCGCATGCCCGGCGGCGTTTCCAGCCATTCGAAGAATTCCAGCGTGTAGCCGCCGGGATCGCGCACCTTGAATTCGATCGTCAGGCCTTCGCCGCCGATCTGCAATCCCTCGCCCGTTCCATCCACGCCGCGCTCGAACAGCCGGGCGTGCCAGCCTTCCAGATCGCTGGTGGCGATCGTCACCAGCACGCCCTTGTTCGGGCCATCCAGGGGTTTCTGGCTGCCGGCCGAACCGGAAACGAGGCCGAGATAGGCATGATCGCGCAGGCGGAAGATGGCGAGCCAGCCGTGATCGAGCAGCTTTTCGAAGCCGATGACATTTTCATACCACTGCGTCGCCGCTTCGACGTCGTCATAGTAGAACAAGGTGATCACGCCATCGACGCGGCAAGCCGAGCGCAGCGCGCGCATCGCGGAGGACGGCGACATGGGAGAGCCCGCCTCCCCGCCTGCCGTCGATTGCTGCCGTAAGAGCCCCTGCATGCGGGAATGCTCTCCGATTCGGCATGGAGCGTCAATGCGCCACCCGGGCACGGGCGACCGATTCAGCGATCGTCGAGCGTTATGTTGTTTTCAAGTCGCACCAGATAATCGCGCAGGGTTTCGATCTCCTTGGCGGTGAAGCCTTCCATCGCGATGCGCTCGTGGCGCTGGGCCGCGGGGAAGATCTTCTCGAACGCCTCGACGCCGCGATCGGTCAGGACGACCTCGATCATGCGCGAATCCTCGGTCGAGGTGCGGCGGCGGGCGAGCCCGTCCTTTTCCAGCTGGTCGATCACCCGGCTGACGGTGGGCTGCTCCATCAGCGTGTGCTCGACGACCTTGCCGATCGTCAGCGTGCCGTGGGAGCGCAGCACGCTGAGCACGCGCCATTGCGAAGGGCTGATGTCGATCGACTTCAGCCGATTCTGCAGCCGGTTGTTGAGCCGGTTGACCACCCGGTAAAGCTGGTAGGGCATGAAATCATCGAGCCATCCGTCGCCGGCCTCGACAATCGCGCCCCCCTTGTCCGGGGATTTCTCGCTCGCACCCGTTCTTGCCATCCTGCGCCCTTCTCTCCTTCCCGGTCTCTGCGTTAAACCGCGAAGTACCGGGCCCGCCAGCCTTTTCGCATCCGAAAGCCGGTCAGGCGGCGCCCATCGCCGGTTCGGGCGCGAAGGCCGGCTTGAGATCCGCCAGCGCCGCGACCAGCGCGTCGACGTCGGCATCGTTGTTGTAGAAGTGGAAGCTCGCCCGGACATTGTCGTCGCGATAGGAGGTGACGATGTCCCGCGCCATCAGCGCCTTTGTCAGCCCGGCGGCATCGCGCGACGGAATGGCGACCGTGGCGCCGCGCCGATCGTCCGCGCGCGGCGTCACGCTGGGCCAGCCGATCTCGTCCAGCCGATCGAGGCAGCGGCCGCTCAACTGGCGGTTGCGCTCGCCGATCGCCTTGGTGCCGATCTCGTTCATGATGGCGAGCCCGGCCTCGGCCGCGTAGCAATTCACCACCGCCGGCGTTCCCGCCTCGAAACGCCGCGCCGTGGGCGACGGGCGGTTGGCGCTGATGTCCATGGCGATGATGTCTTCCTGCGCGAACCAGCCGGTGTTGGTCGGGGTCAGCGATCGCACCAGTTCGTCGCGCACGTAGAGGAAGCCCAGCCCCGCCGTGCCGAGCATGTATTTCAGCATGCCGCCGGCCAGAAAATCGACGTCGAGCGCCTTCACGTCGATGTCGAGCGAACCGACCGCCTGATAGCTGTCGACCAGGATCTTCGCGCCGCGCGCATGCGCCAGCCTGGCGATGCCGGCAATGTCCAGCTTGGCGCCGTTGCGGAAGCAGACATGGGTGATCGCCACCAGCGCGGTGCGATCGTCGATCGCCGCCTCGAACTGTTCGATCGGGATATAGCCGTCGGCATCGCGATGGACGTGCACCACCTCCGCGCCGCGCGCCGCCTGCGCGTGCCAGATCTGCGCGTTGGTGGGGAATTCGAAGTCGGTGATCACCACCTTGTTGCGCGTCTCGCCCGCGAAGGTCATCGCGCTCGCCAGCGCGTTGAGGCCGGCGGAGACCGATGCCGTCACCGCGATCTCGTCTGGCGCGGCGTTGATCAGCGTCGCGATGCCGGCGCGCACCGCCTCGTTCTTCGTGACCCAGACGTCCCAATTGGCGCCCACCGCGAGGCGATCGCCCATATAGGCCTCGAAAGCGGCCTGCACGGTGTCCGCCAGGGCGCAATAGGAGCCGCTGTTGAGATAGGTCTTGCGGGACAGGAGCGGGAAACGTGCGCGCAACGCCTCGAAATCGATCGTCATCTTCGTCCTCATGATGGGGCCGGTCGGCCACTTGCCACTCATATTCCGTTGTATATGATTATTCAATGATATTGATGTGACGGCGCGGGATGAGGTGCATGGTGGATATCGTCGAACCGGTCGGCATCGCCGATATCCGGGCGGCCGCGCGGCGCTGCGAAGGGCTGGCGATCCGCACCCCGCTCGTGGCGTGCCAGGCCCCTTCCCTCACACCCGGCCGCGAGGTTCATCTGAAGCTTGAGAGCCTCCAGCCGGTCGGATCGTTCAAGGTGAGGCCGATCGGCAACGTCGTGCGCTCGCTCGAGGCCGATCAAGTGGCCGGCGGGATCTACACCGCGAGTTCGGGCAACAGCGCGCTCGGCGTGGCCTGGATGGCGGCGCGCCTGGGCATCCCGTCGACGGCACTGGTGCCCGACGGCGCGTCTCCGGCGAAGCTCGCACCGCTCCGCGCGCTCGGATGCGCGATCGAGACCCTGTCCTTCGAGGATTGGTGGCAGACCATCATCGCGCGCGGCCGCCCGGGGACACGCGGCCTGTATATCGATGCGGTGCGCGATCCGGCGGCGCTGGCCGGGGACGGCACGATCGGGCTGGAGATCGCCGAGCAGCTCGCGGATTGCGATGCGGTGTTCGCGCCCTTCGGCGGTGGCGGCCTGATCAGCGGCATCGGCTGTGCGATCCGCGCGATCCGGCCGGACATCCGCATCGTCGCCTGCGAGCTGGACAGCGCCGCGCCGCTGACGGGCGCTTTCGAGGCCGCCCGCCCGGTGGAGGTGCCCTTCGATCCCGGCTTCGTGAGTGGCGCCGGCGCGCGTGCGGTACTGCCCGAAATGTGGCCGCTGATCCGTTCGGTGGTGGACGAGACGATCACCGTCTCGCTCGGCGAGGTGGCGGCGGCGATCGGCACGGTGGCGCGGGGCAACCACGTCATCATGGAGGGCGCGGGTGCCCTCTCCGTCGCGGCGGCGCTGAGCGGGCGGCATCCCTATCGCAAGGTCTGCGCCTTGGTGTCGGGCGGCAATCTCGATGCCGCGACCCTCGTCGGCATTCTCGAAGGCCGAAATCCCTAGGTGGTCGCCGGAGTGGGCAGGCGGGATCGCCACACGCGATAGGCGATCGACAGCAGGATCAGCCACGGCACGCCGACGATCCACGAGACGTTCCAGGCGGTCGTGTCGAGCCCCATCGTCACCAGCACCGCGACGAGCAAACCGATCCCGAGCAACTGGAGCCACGGGAAGAACGGCATCCGCACCGGCAGCGTCTTGCCGGCATGGGCGCGGCGGAAGCCGAAATGGCTGGCCAGCACGATCAGCCACACCGTGATCGCCCCGAACAGCGCGATCCCGAACAGATAGGTGTAGGCGAGCGGCGTCAGCTTCGACACCGCCGCGACGCCGAGGATGCACGCGCCGGACAGCGCGATGGCGATGAACGGCGTGCCGTTGGCGGTCAACCGCCCGAGCGGCGCGGGCGCGAAGCCGCTGCGCGACAGGGAGAAGAGCATGCGCGAGCAGAGATAGACATTGGTGTTCATGCTCGACAGCGCGGCGCTCAGCACCACGAAGTTCATGATGCCGGCCGCGTGCGCAATGCCGCTGTGCGCGAAGACGCGGACGAAGGGGCTGGCGGTGATCACCCCGCTCGCGCCCGTCTCGGTCCAGGGCACGAAGGCGACGACGATGCTGAGCGCCAGCACATAGAAGAGGAACAGCCGGATCGCCATCGTGCGCAGCGCGGCGGGGATCGCCGTCTCGGGATGGGCCGTCTCGCCCGAGGTGACCGCGACGACCTCGATCCCGTTGAACGAGAAGACGCCCACCACCACGGCCATCCACACGCCGCCGAACCCCTTGGGCATGAAGCCGCCGGGCAGGCCGGTGAGGTTGTGCAGGCCCGTGGCGGGCATGCCGATGCCGAAGATGGTCGCGCCGCCGATGATGATGAACAGCACGATCGCGGTCACCTTGATGAGCGCGAGCCAATATTCGATCGTGCCGAAATGCTTGACGGACCGGGCGTTGATATAGACCACGATCAGCGCGAAGCCGATCGACCAGATCCACACCGGAATGTTCGGAAACCAGTAGGTCATGTAGACGCCGGCCGCCACCGCCTCGCCACCGACGGCGATCACCTGGCACGCCCAATAGGTATAACGCGCGACGAAACCGGCCCAGCGGTTGAGGTAGGTCTCGGCATAGGTGCCGAACGATCCGGCGCTCGGATGCACCACGGCCATCTCGGACAGGCTGAAGACCATCGCCGCCACCGCCACCGCCGCGATCGCATAGCTCAGGATCACGGCGGGGCCGGCATAGCCGATCGCCAGCGAACTGCCGACGAACAGCCCCGTGCCGATCGCGCCGCCCAGCCCGATCATCACCACCTGCGCGCGGCTCAGGCTCTTGTGGAGCCCGGCTTCCTGGGTCGCGATATCGTCGTTGTTCACGCTGTTCCCCCGATGGCTGGGCTCTGCTGGGCGAGAGGCTCGAAGCGCGTCCGATCTCCGCCGGACAATTGCCACTTGGCCATTCCCATGTAAACTCATATGTATTGGAAAGAGCAAGGGGAGAATCGCTCCGCCTCGGGCGGCAAAGGCGCGAAGCGGCCGTCCGGCGGGACGACGGGTGCGCGCGATCGATACCCCCGGATACGAGAGCGGTCGATCAGAGACCAGACACGGACGAGGATCATGACCAGCACCCCCACCTTCCAGCTGGGCCTGTTCGGCGCCAATGCCGATGGCGGCCTCGCCGTCACCACCGTGCCCGAGCGGTGGCGCGCCCGCTGGGCGGACATTCTCGCGGTGACCCGGCTCGCGGATGCGGGAGGGCTGGATTTCTTCCTGCCGCTGGCGCGCTGGAAGGGGTTCGGCGGCATCACCAACGCGCGGCATCACAGTTTCGAGACGCTGACGCTCGCCGCCGCGCTGGCCGCCATCACGGAGCGGCTGCGGATCTTCGCGACGGTCCATGCGCCGTTCGTCCATCCGGTCCATGCCGCGAAGGCCATCGCGACGATCGATCATATCAGCGGCGGGCGTGCCGGCCTCAACATCGTCTGCGGCTGGAACGCGCCCGAATTCGCGCTGTTCGGCGTGCCTCAGACGCCCGAACCCTATGCGCTGGGCCAGGAATGGTACGACATCTTCTCCCGCCTGCTCGCCGGTGAACCCGCCTTCGATTTCGACGGGGCGCATTTCCACCTGCAAGGCGTCGAGGGCGAGCCCGCCTCGGTCCAGCGCCCCCGGCCCGTCGTGATGTCGGCCGCCTTCTCCCCGGCCGGGCGGGACTTCGCTGCCCGCACCAGCGACCATATCTTCACCACCTTCGTCGAGATCGCCGACGGGGCGAAGACCGTGGCGGACGTGAAGGCACGAGGACAGGCACTGGGCCGCGAACTGGGCGTGTTCACCGCCTGCCACGTCATCTGCCGCGAGAGCCGGGACGAAGCGGAGGATTATTATGATCGCGTCGCCGTGCGCGAGGCCGATCACGAAGCGGTGGAACGGCACATGGCGATGAAGCAGGCGACATCGGGCTCGCACGATCCCAGCGCCTATGCGCGCCACGCCAGGCGTTTCGCGGCCGGTGCGGGAACCTATCCGCTGGTCGGCACGCCCGAGCACGTCGCCGCCGAGATCGTGGCGATGCACGAAGCCGGTTTCGGCGGCATGGCGATGAGCTTCATCGATTATCGGGGGGAACTGCCCCTCTTCATCACCAGGGTGCTGCCCCTGCTCGCCGAAGCGGGACTGCGCCGATGACCCCCTCGCCGTTCCCCAATCGCGCCCTCGCCGCCCTGCGCGACGGACAGGCGCTGTCCTGCCTGTGGCTCTCGCTGGGCTCGGCGGCACTGGCCGAAATCGCGGCCGAGCAGGCGCCCGACGCCATCGTGCTCGATCTCCAGCACGGCCTGTGGGACACCGGCTCGGTCCATGCGGCGATCGCCGCGATCGCCACCGGCTCGACCCCGCTGGTGCGCGTCGCCGAAAACCGGCCGTTCGCGATCGGGCAGGCGCTCGATGCCGGCGCGGCCGGGGTGATCGTGCCGCTGATCGACACCGCCGAGGATGCCGAGCGCGCGGTGGCCGCCTGCCATTATCCGCCCAAGGGCATCCGCTCGGGCGGTGCGTTGCGCCCGCTGCGGGATTTCCCGGCTTATTCCGCCGCCAGCCGGGCGCACATCCTGGTCGCGCCGATGATCGAGACCGCTGCGGGCCTCGCCAATGTGGGGGCGATCGCGCGGACGCCCGGCATCGATATGCTGTTCATCGGTCCGGGCGACCTCGGCCTCGCGCTCGACGGAGATTCCGCCGCGCTGGAGGCGGCCATCGCCCATATCCTCGCGGTCTGCCGGGATGCCGGCCTGCCCTGTGGCGTCTTCACGGGATCGCCCGCCGCGGCCGCCCGGCGAATCGCGGAGGGGTTCCGCTTCGTCGTCGCGGCCGACGACATCCAGTTCGCGCGCGGCGGTTTTGCCGATGCGCTCCGTCTGACCAGGCAGGATTCCTCACCCCGATGACCTTCGACCGCACCCGCGCCGCCAGCCACGACATCCGCGCGCGCATCGCCGGCATGCCGCTCGAAAACATCGCCGGCATCGCGAAGCAGGCCTTCGACAAGGATTCGCCGATCATCCCGCTCTGGTTCGGGGAAGGCGACCTGCCGACGCCCGCCTTCATCGGCGAGGCCGCGACCCGGGGCATCCGGGCCGGGCACACCTTCTACTCGCACCAGAATGGCATTCCCGAGCTCCGCCAGACCCTGTCGGACTATTATGGCAGCCTGCACGGCCGGCCCGTCGGCGCGGACCGGATCACCGTGACCTCGGGCGGAATGCCGGCGATCATGCTGGCCATCGAATTGCTGGTGGATGCCGGCGACAATGTCGTGGTGATCGATCCCGTCTGGCCGAACATCGGGGGTATCGTCCAGATCGCCGGGGGCGAGGTCCGGTCGGTCCGCATGGATCCCGGCCCGGAGGGATGGTCGCTCGACATCGGCAAGGTCCGCAATGCCTGCGACGCCCGCACCAAGGCGATCTTCTATGCCTCGCCCGGCAACCCGACCGGCGCGATGATCCCCCTGGAAACGCAGGCCGAACTGCTGGCGCTGGGGCGCGAGCGCGGTATCTGGCTGCTCGCCGACGAAGTCTATCACCGGCTGGTGTTCGGCCAGTCCGCGGCGCCCTCGATCCTCACCGTCGCCGATCCCGAGGATCGCCTGCTGGTCATCAACAGCTTCTCGAAATCCTGGGCGATGACGGGGTGGCGGCTGGGCTGGCTGGTCCATCCGCCGTCGATCGGGCCGCAACTGGCGATGATCACGCAATATGTGACGAGCGGTACGACGACCTTCCTGCAGGACGCCGCCATCGCCGCGATCCGCGAGGGAGAAGCGTTCGTCGCCGAGATGAACCGCTATTGCGAGCAGGGGATGCAGATCGTCTGCGACGAGCTGGACACCATGCCGCGCGTGCGGCTGACGTCGCGTCCCAAAGGCGCGATGTACGTTTTCTTCGAAATCGACGGCATGCCGGATTCGCGGGCCGGCTGCCTCGACATCCTCGATCGCACCCAGGTCGGGCTCGCGCCCGGGATCTTCTTCGGGCCGGGCTCGCAAGGCTTCTTCCGGATCTGCTTCTGCCGCAGCCCCGCCGCACTGCTGGAGGCGATGAACCGGCTGCGGCCGGCCCTCAGTTGATCCGACACACCTTGCTGCGGTTTCAGAGGCTCGGGTCCGCGCCGATCGCCTTGTAGAGCGCGATCCGATTGCTGATGTCCGTCAACACGGTGGCGACCCGCGTCTGCTGGGCCGCATAAAGCGTTCGCTGGTCGGTCAGCGCATCCAGGAAGGTGCCGGTGCCGGCGCGATATTGCGCGTCGGCCAGCGAATAGGCCTTGGCGGATGCCGCCGAGAGCCGATCCTGGGCGCCGCGCTGATCGGTGATGGTGCCGCGGCGTGCCAGGCCATCGGCCACGTCCTTGAAGGCCGACTGAACCGCCTTTTCATACTCGGCCGTATAATAATCCCGTTGCGCCCTGGCGTATTGGAGATTGCCCGTATTGGTCCCGCCGAAGATCGGGACGCTCGCCGACGGCGCCACGTTCCAGCTGAGTGCCCCGCCCGTGAACAGCGAGGACAGCGCCGTGCTGGCGACGCCGATCGCCGAGGTGAGCGTGATCGTCGGGAAGAAGGCGGCACGCGCGGCACCGATGCTCGCATTCGCGCTCTTCAGGCTGTGCTCCGCCTCCACCACGTCAGGCCGCTGGAGCAGCACGTCGGACGACAGGCCGGCGGGCACGTTGCCGATCGTGTCGTCGAGCTCGGCCAGCGACGCCGGCAACAGGCCGTCCGGCACGGGGGCGCCGACCAGCAGTTCCAGCGCATTGCGATCCTGCGCGACCAGCGTCGTCTGATTGGCGACATCCGACTTCGCCTGTTCGACGATGGTGATCGCACTTTGCACGTCGCCCGCGCTGGCGAGCCCGGATCCGAAGAGCGACCGGGTTAGCGCCAACGATCGCTGTCCGCTCGCCACCGTATCTTGCGCGATCGTCAGCAAGTCCCGGTCGGAGGCGAGCGTGGCGTAGGCGGTCGCCGTCTCCGCGACGAGCGTGAGCTTGGTCGCGCGCATCCCGGATTCGGTCGAGAGGTAGGTCTCGAACGCCTCCTTGGTCTGGTTCCGGAGCCGGCCGAACAGATCGATCTCGAAGCCGCTCATGCCGGCATTCGCGTCATAGCTGTTCGTATCCAGCGCGGAGCTCCTGATCCCGCGCTGGATCGTGGCACCGGCACCCGCCGTCACGGTGGGAAGCTGGTAGGAGCGCTCGACATGATATTGCGCCCTCGCCGAGGCGACGCCGGCGATGCTGGTGCGCAGATCGCGGCTGTTGGCGAGCGCCATCTCGATGACCTGGCGCAGCTTCGGGTTCGTCACCATCGTCCGCCACGGCAGGCCCGCCGTGCCGCTCTGCTCCGCGCCATAGGCAGCACCCGTCGGCCATTGCGCGGGCGCGGCCGATACGGGACGGACATAATGGGGCGCGAGGTCGCAGCCCGCGAGCGCGGTTGCCAGACAAAGCGCGACGATCGAGGCCCGGCGCATCAGATTTCCTCCGCGGAGTTCATGGGTGCCTCGCGACGGAAGAGCCGCGCGACCACGATGAAGAACATCGGCACGTAGAAGATCGCGAGCAGGGTCGCGGTCAGCATGCCGCCGAAGACGGCGGTGCCGATCGCGATGCGGCTCTGCGCACCGGCGCCGCTCGCCACCACCAGCGGAAACACGCCGGCGATGAAGGCGATCGAGGTCATCAGGATCGGCCGGAGGCGGACGCGGGCGGCCTCCAGCACGGCTTCGAGCGCGTCGCGCCCGCCGCGGTGGGCCATTTCGGCGAATTCCACGATCAGGATGGCGTTCTTGGCGGCGAGGCCGATGGTGGTGAGCAGGCCGACCTGGAAGTAGATGTTGTTGTCCAGGCCCCGAACCGTGACCGCGAGCACCGCGCCGATGATGCCGAGCGGGATCACCAGCAGCACCGCGAACGGCACCGACCAGCTTTCGTAGAGCGCGGCGAGGCAGAGGAACACCACGACGATCGACAGCGCATAGAGATAGAGCGCCTGCCCGCTTGATTGATTCTCCTGATAGGAAAGCCCGCTCCAGGCATAGCTGGTGCCCGGCGCCAGTTGCTGCTGGAGCGCGACCATCTTCTGCATCGCCTCCCCGGAGCTGGAGCCGGATGCCGCCTCGCCGTCGATCTCGTAGGAGGACCGGCCGTTGAAGCGCGATACGCTGTTCGGCCCCTTCTCCCAGCTCGTGGTGGTGAAGGAGGAGAAGGGCACCATTGTGCTGGTCGTCGCGGCCGAGCCGCTCGCACCGCTGCTGACCCGCACGAACCAGGAGTCGAGGTCGCTCGGCAGCATCCGGTACGGCGCGTCGGCCTGCACATAGACCCTTTTCACCCGGCCCCGATCGACGAAATCGTCGACATAGGTGCTGCCCCAGGCGGTGCTGAGCACGCCGGTCGCGTCGCTGTCGCTCAGGCCCAGGACGGCGAGCTTCTCGTCGTCGAACTTCACCCGCAGCTGCGGCGTGTCGGGCAAGGTCGAGGCGCGCACCTGCGACAAGGCCGGATCCTTCTGCGCGGCCGCGACCAGCTTGTCGCGCAGCGCCTCGAACTGCGCGCGCGGCATGCCGCTCGTGTTGAGCAGCTCGAAGGTGAAGCCGTTGGACTGGCCGAGGCCCGAAATGGCCGGCGGCGTCAGTGCGAACACCTGCGCATCGCGCAGGGCCGAGAAGGTGCCCATCAGGCGCATCCCGATCATCGCCGCGCCATGCTGGCTGCCCTTGCGCTCGTCGAACGGCTTGAGGTTCGCGAACCCGAGCCCGGCATTCTGGCCCGAGCCGTTGAAGCTGAATCCGGAAATCGCCATGACCTGGGCGACGTCGGCCTCCTTGGCCATGTCCTGCGTGATCTGCTGGCGAACAGCGTTCGTGCGCTCGCTCGTGGCGCCGGCGGGCAGCTGGTACATGACCATCATCGTGCCCTGATCCTCGGTGGGCAGGAATCCGGTCGGCAGGCGCAGGAACAGGAAGGCCATCGCCGCGACGATCACGGCATAGACGATCAGGTGGAGCCCCCGGCGGTGGATCACCCGCCCGGTCGTCTCGACATAGCGGTTCGTCGTCCGGTCGAACCAGCGGTTGAACCGGCCGAACAGCCCCTTCCGCTTGAGCGGGTCATGGTCGCCGGGCTTGAGCAACGTCGCGCAGATCGCCGGCGACAGGACCAGCGCGACCACGACCGAGAGGATCATGGCGGAGACGATCGTCACCGAGAACTGCCGGTAGATCACGCCGGTCGATCCACCGAAGAAGGCCATCGGCAGCAGCACGGCGGACAGCACCAGCGCGATGCCGATCAGCGCCGATCCGATCTCCTCCATCGACTTGATGGTGGCGTTGGCCGGATCGAGCTTTTCCTCGGTCATCACGCGCTCGACATTCTCGACCACGACGATGGCGTCGTCGACCAGCAGGCCGATCGCCAGCACCATGCCGAACAGGGTGAGCGTGTTGATCGAATAACCGAACAGCGCCAGCACGCCGAACGTGCCGAGCAGCACCACCGGCACGGCGATCGCCGGCACCAGCGTCGCGCGCCAGCTCTGCAGGAAGATGAACATGACGATCACGACGAGGATCACGGCGATGACCAGCGTCTCCACCACCTCCTTGACCGAGAGCTTGATGAAGTCGGTCGTGTCGCGCGGATAGGCGAAGGTATAGCCCTGGGGCAGGTTGGTCGCGAGCTGGGCGACGCGGGCCTTCACGGCGGTGGCTGTCTTGAGCGCGTCCGCCCCGGTGGCGAGCTCGATCGCGATGCCGGACGCGGGATGCCCGTTGAGCCGCGCGGAGGAGGTGTAATCCTCCTGGCCGAGCTCAACGCGGGCGACGTCGGAGAGATGGACCACCGAGCCGTCGGTCTGCGTCTTGACGACGATCTGGCGGAATTGATCCGGCGTCTGGAGACGCGACTTGGCCTTCACCACCGCGTTGAGCATCTGGCCCTTGACCGCCGGATTCTGGCCGATCTGGCCCGCCGACAGATCGACATTCTGTGCCTCGATCGCGCTCGCGACGTCGGACGGCATGAGCTGGCGCGCGGCGAGCTTCACCGGATCGAGCCAGATCCGCATCGCATATTGGGAACCGAACACCTGGACGTTGCCGACGCCGTTCACGCGGGCGAGATCGTCCTGGAAGTTGCTGACCAGATAATCGGCGATGTCGGCGTCGCTGGACTTGTCGGTCTGGTCGTACAGCGCGACGATCATCAGAAAGTCGCTATTGGCCTTGGTGACGGTGATGCCCTGCTGCTGCACCTCGCTCGGCAGGCGCGAATTGGCCTGCTGCACCTTGTTCTGCACCTGCACCTGCGCGACGTCGGGATCGGTGCCCTTGGCGAAGGTCGCGGTGATCGTCGCCGAGCCGGAACTGTCCGAGCTCGACGAGAAATAGAGCAGATTGTCGATGCCGGTCAGTTGCTGCTCGATCACCTGCGTCACGCTGGTCTCCAGCGTCTCGGCCGAGGCCCCCGCATAGGTGGCGCTGATCGAGACCGACGGCGGCGCGACGTCGGGATATTGCGCGATCGGCAGGCGCATGATCGCGCCGATGCCCGCCATCATGATGACGATGGCGATCACCCAGGCAAAGATCGGGCGCGCGACGAAGAAACGGCTGATACGCATGGTCTACGAGCCCAGCTTGACGGCGACGGGCTTCACGGTGGCGCCGGGCTTCGCCTTGTCGGTGCCCTCGACGATCAGGCGGTCGCCCGCTTTCAGCCCACTGGTGATCAGCCATGCGCCGCCGATCGCCTGGCCGGCGGTGACCTCGCGCTGGACGACCTTGTTGTCGGCATCGACGACGAGCGCGGTCGCGTCGCCCTTCACGTCGCGGGTGATGCCCTGCTGCGGCGCGAGGATGCCGTTGGGCACGACCCCCTGCGGCGTCTCCACGCGCACGAACAGGCCAGGCATCAGCAGCCCGTCCGGATTGGGGAAGCGCGCGCGCAGCGTCACCGTGCCGGCCTGCTCGTCGACCACGACCTCGCTGAACTCCAGCGTGCCGGCATGGGCGTATTCGGTGCCGTCCTCCAGCTTGAGCCGGACCGCCGCGCTCGCCGGAAGCACGCTGCCCTTGGCGAGCGCCTGCCGCAGCCGCATCGTATCGGAGGCGGACTGGGTGATGTCGACATAGATCGGATCGAGCTGCTGGATGCTGGCGAGCACGGTGGTCTGGTCGGCCTGCACCAGCGCGCCCGGCGTCACCGCCGACCGGCTGATGCGGCCGGTGATCGGCGCCAGCACGCGGGTGAATTCGAGATTGACCCGCGCGGTCTCGACCGCGGCCTGATATTGATGGACGCTCGCCTGCGCCTGGCGCGCGGCGGCGATCGTGTCGTCGATATCCTGCCGGCTCACCGCCTGGTTGTCGCTCAATGTCCTGTAGCGGTTCGCCTTGGCCTGCGCGGTGAACAGGGTTGCCTGGGCATTTTCGAGCTGGGCGCGGGATTGATCGAGCGACGCCTTATAAAGCCGGGGATCGATCTGGTAGAGCGGCTGGCCGGCATGGACGATCGCGCCTTCCTGGAACAGCCGCGCCTTGATGATGCCGTCGACCTGCGGCCGCACGTCCGACGCCATGATCGCGGCGGTCCGTCCGGTCAGCTCGCTCGATACCGGGACCGATGCCGCGGTGAGGGTCACGACGCCGACCTCCGGCGTTCCGCCCATTCCGGCGGGCGGACCCGCCTTGTGCCCGCAGGCGGCCAGGGACAGCTCCAACAGGCCCGCGCCCAGCAGACGGAGATGGGCCTTGGAATTACCGCGCACTCGAAACCTCCCACGATGGTCCATCGCCGGTGCGCCTTGCATCGGGCAGGCGCAAGACGCCAGTATCGGCCTGTAGGCTTTGATTTCGCCCGGTATGTCTTTGTATCGTTGTGTAACTGGCGCGAGACAGCGCCGGCCGGCCCCGGTAAAACGCGCCGAAACTCGCACTCCCAGGAAGGATGATGACCCTGCAGCCGGACCATGCCGGCGGGTGCATTCTCGTCGCCGAGGATGACCCCGACATCCGCGAACTCATCGTGGCGCAGCTCAGCAAGGAGCCGACGCGGCTGGAATCGGCGGGCACGCTCGCCGAGGTGCGCACGATCATGGATGCGACACCGGTCGATCTGCTGGTGCTCGATCTCAACCTGCCCGATGGGGACGGCATCGATCTCTGCCGCCAGCTGCGATCGGACGGCTATGACGGTGCCATCATCATGGTGACCGCGCGCGATGCCGCGCTGGACCGCGTGCTGGGCCTCGAATTCGGCGCCGACGACTATCTCACCAAGCCGTTCGAGCCCCGCGAGCTGCTGGCGCGGGTGCGCAACCTGCTGCGGCGCGCGCGCAATGCGGCAGCGTCCAGCGGCCGGCCGCGCAACGCCCGCTTCGCGCGCTTCGGGCCGTGGAAGCTCGATCTCCACCAGCGCCGGCTGGTCGGGCCGGACGACCGGCTGGTGATGCTGTCGGCAGCGGAGTTCCGGCTGCTCGACCGGTTCGTGGACGCGCCGAACCAGGTCATGTCGCGCGAGGAACTGCTGCCCGAGCGTGGCGCGACGGTGTCGTTCGATCGCTCGATCGACATCCAGATCAGCCGCCTGCGCCAGAAGCTCGCGGCCGAGCCCGGCGGCGCCGACGTGATCCTGACGGTACGCAGCGAAGGCTATGTGATGCCGGGGCCGGTCGCCTTCGAATGAGGATCGTCCCGACCCTGACGGGTTTCGCGGGCTCGCTCGCGGGGCGCCTCGCGCTGATCCTGGCCGTCGGCATCGCATCCGCGTCGATCACGTCGCTTCTCGTCGCCGAACAGGCGCGCCAGCATGATTTCGAACGCCTCCAGATCGAGCGCGTCGTCGCCAGCACGGTCGACGTGGCGAACCGCTTCGCCCGCGATCCCGGCCACACCGCCCAGCTGGTCCACGAGAACCGCATCCTGGGTGCGCGGGAAGCGCCGGCGGGATGGCGCATGGCGCGGCCCGATGCGGACCTGATCCAGTTGCTCGCCCTGCGGCTCGACCATGGATCGGCCCCCGTCGCCGCCGCGATGCCGCGCGATCAATGCTTTCCGAATTTCGATCTCCGGCTCCGCGCCGCGGGCATGAACGAGGTCGCTTTGCCCGATTGCTGGTTCGTCAGTTTTCGGGATGCCCATGGCGTGGAGCGCCGCCTCGCCATCGATCTCGTCCCCCTGCGCGTGCCGCACGGATCGATCGTCGATCCGGTCTATCTCGTCCTGATCGTTGTCGCGAGCCTGATCCTGTCCCTGCTCGTCTCGCGCTTCGCGACCACGCCGTTGCGCCGGCTCGCCCGCGCCGCCCGCGCTTTCTCCGTCACCGTCGATCCCGAACCGATTCCGGAGACCGGCCCCCGCGAGGTCCGGGCCGCGCTCGAGACATTTAACGTCATGCAGAGCCGGGTGCGCGAAGGGTTTCGCGAGCGCACCCAGATTCTCGCGGCGGTCACGCACGATCTCCAGACCCCCCTCACCCGCCTGCGGCTGCGGCTGGAGCAGGTCGGCGACGAAAGCCTGCGCGAGCGGCTGATCTCCGATCTCGGCGTGACCCAGCGGCTCGTCCGGGATGGGCTGGAGCTCGCACGCAGCAGCGAAAGCCGCGAGCCATGGTCCACCGTCGAGATCGACTCGATCCTGTCCAGCGTCGCGGAGGATGCCGCCGAATTCGGCGCGAAAGCGCGCTTCGCGGGCGGCTGCGGCGCGCGGATGCGGGTCAAGCCCAATGCGCTGGCCCGGTGCCTGAACAATCTCGTCGACAATGCCATCAAATATGGCGGCGATGCCGAGCTTGCCTGCCGCCGCGCCGCCGGAGACCTCGTCATCACGGTGCGCGATCATGGCCCGGGGCTTCCCGACGAGGCGCTGCGCAGCGTGTTCGAGCCGTTCCAGCGATTCACCCGCGAGGGCACGGCAAGCCCATCCGGCTCCGGCCTCGGCCTCGCCATCGCGCGGGCGCAGGCCGAGACGTTCGGGGCGACCTTGTCCCTGGCCAATGCGACGGAGGGCGGCCTGGTCGCCCAGATCCGGATTCCGACGACCTCCTGAGCCCGGACGACCCGGTGACGACGGCTCTGATTTGGCGTTTCGCCGCCGAAAACCGGCCGAAGCGCCCGTGGGGCGAGGCTAGGCGACCCTTGGGCGGGCCGAAGCAGGGAACCAACCTGGATCAAGCATGCTTGTTTCCCTTGCGCCACCGTCAGGCGCCAAGGGTCGCGGGGGCAGGGTCATGCTCCCCGGCGCACAGGGAGAACAGGGATGCATTCTTCGGCCATTCGGGCGCGTGCGGCGCTTCGCGTCGCATTGTTGGCCTCCGCCGTCGCCGGCGCGGCGCCGTCTTTCGCGCAAACCGTCACCGCGTCGATCAGGGGCACCGTGGCGCACGGCGCCAACGCCCAGATCATGGCCGTCGACACCAGCAGCGGCTTTTCGCGCCACGCCGCCGCCGATGCGCGCGGCAGCTATACCCTGCCCGGCTTGCGGCCCGGCACCTACGACATCAGCTTCACGGCCGGCGCACAGACGGTAAAGCAGCGCATCACGATCGGCGTGGGCGAGAATTCGACGCTCGACGTCGATGTCGCGGCGACGCCGGCGCCCGTCGCGGCGAATGCGCCGGGCGGTGGCGAAATCGTCGTCACGGGCCGCCGCCTCGTCGAGACGCGCACGTCGGAACTCGCCACCAACGTCACCACCCAGCAGATCGAGAACCTGCCGCAGGCAAGCCGCAACTTCCTCAACTTCGCTCAGCTGGCGCCCGGCGTCCGGGTGAGCAACAACCCCAACCGCAAGACCTTCGGCGGCGGCGGCGTCGGCGAGGATCCCAATGGCGAGAGCCTCGGCGGCCCGCAGGTCAACGTCTTCATCGACGGCGTGAGCCTCAAGTCGGACATCAACCAGGGCGGCATCGTCGGCGGCGACAGTTCCAAGGGCAACCCCTTCCCGCAGGCCGCGGTGCAGGAGTTCCGGGTCATCTCCTCCAACTACAAGGCCGAATATGAGGATGCCGGCACCACGGTGATCTCGGCGGTCACCAAGTCCGGCGGCAACGAATTCCATGGCGAGGCCTTCGGCTTCTTCCAGCTCAACAGCCTGCGCTCGAAGGATTATCTTCAGAAGAAGAATAGCGCGGCCGGCATTCCCGACAATTCCAACTTCAGCCAGAAGCAATATGGCCTGTCGCTGGGCGGCCCGATCATCAAGGACAAGCTGCATTTCTTCGTCGCCTATGAGGCGAACCAGCAGAAGGATGGGGAAAGCGTCGTGCTCGGCCGGCGGGCGGAACCCGGCGTCATCGAGCAGTTCGGCCAATATGAGGGCACGTTCAGCACGCCGTTCCACGAGGATCTGGGCTTCGCCAAACTGACCCTGGAGGCGACCGAGGCGGATACATTCGATCTCTCGGGCTCGATCCGCAAGGAGAAGGATCTCCAGGGCTTCGGCGCGCAGACCGCGCGCACCGCGGCGTCGGATGTGCGCAACACCGTCTATACCGGCCGCCTGCGCTGGGCGCACAACAAAGGCGACTTCCTGAACGAGGCATCGATCGACTATCTCTACTTCAAGTTCGCGCCGACCCCCAACGATCCGGGCGACGTCGGCCAGGATTACGACAACACCATCAACATCGGCGGCGCCTCGACCAGCCAGAAGGTCGTGCAGAAGGGCTTCACCCTGCGCGACAACATGACCTTCTCGAATGTTGACTTCCTCGGTGGCAACCATGTCTTCAAGCTTGGCGGCAAGGTCGCCTTCGTCGACTATACGGTGAATAACGACCTGAACGGCAACCCGATCTTCAAATACAGGATCGACCCCAGCCGGAACGAGGACTTCACCCAACCCTACGAAGCCGATTACGGCATCGGCGATCCGACCATCCACGCCAAGGACACCCAGATCGGCGCCTTCGCGCAGGACGATTGGAAGGCCACGGACAAGGTCACCTTCAACATCGGCCTGCGCTGGGACTACGAGACCAACGCCAAGAATAACGACTACGTCACCCCGCCCGACGCGGCGACCGCCCTGCGCAACCTCCAGACCGCGCTGGAGGGCCAGGGCGTCACTTCGTTCAAGGCCAATGACTACATCTCGGACGGCCACAACCGGAAGCCGTTCTGGAAGGCCTTCCAGCCGCGACTCGGCGTCTCCTTCGATGCCTTCGGGGATCAGCGCACCGTCTTCTTCGCCGGCTGGGGCCGTTATTATGATCGCGCGCTGTTCCGCAATGCCGCCGAGGAAGCGCTGTTCCGCCAGTTCGCCTCGCGCACCTTCGAATTCTCGAAGGACGGCGGCATCCGCGACGGCAAGCAGACCATCCAGTGGAAAGACGGCTATCTGAGCAAGGACGGGCTCGACGGCCTGATCGCGGACAGTTCGGCGCCGCCCGGCGAATTGCGCATCATCCGCAACGACATCAAGCCGCCGCGCACCGACCAGTTCAGCATGGGCATCCGCCAGAAGATCGGGCGGATCAACACCTCGATCAGCTACAACCACGTCATCGCCAAGGATCAGGTCGGCTATTATCCGGTCAACCGCATGCCGACGCCGAACGCCAATGGCGGCTATGACGCGATCCCGGTGCCCGGCTTCGGCGACGTCATCGCGATGACCCAGGCGCGCGCCAGCAAATATGACGGCATGTACGTCACCATCGACAAGCCCTTCACCAGGAGCTCGCCCTGGTCGGTCAACATCGCCTACACCCTCTCCTTCTCGAAGGAGCGCGGCTATTCGTTCAACTTCGATCATCCCGACGTCGCCGCCCAGCCCTACCTCCCCAATGCCGCCGACGAGCGGCATCGCGTGGTGATTTCGGGCCTCGCGCAGCTGCCGTGGGACTTCCAGATATCGACTCTCATGGTCTTCGCCTCCGGCCAGCCCTATCAGGTGACCGACCAGCGGCTCGGCTCGGGCGCGTTCCAGACGCTGTCCAACGTCGGCCACACCAAGGATTTCCGGCAGATCGACATCCGTCTGACCAAGGACATCCATCTCTTCGGCCACGACAAGGCCGATTTCCAGCTCGTCGCCGAGGTGTTCAACGTCTTCAACCGGGCCAATTTCCAGAATTACGACGGCTTCCTCCCGACGCCGCCGACGACCAACGCCAATTTCGGCACGCCCAATTCGCTGGCCGGGCCGCCGAGGACGTTCCAGTTCGGCGGGCGCTTCACCTTCTGATGCCGGCGGGGCCGGCCATCGCGACAGAGCGCGATGGCCGGCCCGTCGATCGGGCGGATGCGGTCACCGCGCCCGAATCGTGAGCTCGACATCGTCGGTGAAGGGCATCGACAGATAGCCGCTCCCGCTCGCCCCGATATATTCGAGATAATCGGGGCAATGATCGACATTGTCGGCGACGATGATCGCACCGGGGCGCAGGCGGCTTTCGAGCATCCTCAGAATGTCGAGATAGAGCGATTTCGCGCCATCGAGCAGCAGGAGGTCGATCTGGTCGGGCAGGTCGCCCGCCAGCGTCTGCAGCGCGTCGCCCTCGCGGAATTCGACGAGGCCGGACAGGCCGGCGGCGGCGAGATTGGTCTTGGCCCGCGCGATCTTCGAAGGCTCGAACTCGCTGGTGATCAGCCGCCCGCCGCCATTGTCCTTCAACGCGGCGGCGAGGTGGATCGTCGACAGGCCGAACGACGTGCCGAACTCGACGATCGACCGCGCGCCGGTCGCCACCGCGAGCATGTAGAGGAGCCTGCCCGCCTCGCGCGAGACGGGAAGCGCGAAATCCTTCAGATTGGCGTAGAGCTCGCGATAATCCGCCTTGCTGCGCATCAGGCGGATGCGTTCGTCGCTGGAAATATGCGCGAAGGCCGCGCTGTCGAGGGGGGATGCCGCGTCCGCTTCCGCGAACAGGCGATCGAGGAGAGGCGCCACCGGCGCGCTCGCATAGCTTGTCATGAATGTCCTCCGGGTCGAGCGGGTATTTGCTCGCCGGGAAAAATACGACTAGTTCGTCAGGTTTCCTATTCGCATTGGCCGAGCCGCATATGTCTTCGTCCCGAACCACCCGCATTTCCTCGCGCAAGGATCCCAAGCAGGCCCGCTCCAACGAGCTTGTCGCGGCCGTCCTCGATGCGGCTGTTCAGGTTTTGAAGGCGGAGGGCGCGCAGCGTTTCACGACCGCGCGAGTCGCCGAGCGCGCCGGGGTGAGCGTGGGCTCGCTCTATCAATATTTCCCCAACAAGGCCTCGATCCTCTTCCGCTTGCAGAGCGACGAATGGCGGCAGACGTCCGATCTCCTGCGCGGCATCCTGCAGGACACCACCCTGCCGCCGCTCGATCGGGTGACCGCGCTGGTCCATGCCTTCATCCGGTCGGAATGCGAGGAAGCCGAGATCCGCATGGCGCTCAACGACGCCGCGCCGCTCTATCGCGACGCGCCGGAGGCGGCCGAGGTCCGGGCGGCCAGCAAGCGCATCTATCACGCTTTCATGCGCGAGCTCCTGCCGGACATCGACGACGAGACGCGATCACTGGCCGCCGACCTGATCAAGACGACGCTCGGCGAGGTCGGCAGCCATTTCTCGGAGACGCCCCGCACGGATGCGGAGATCGACCGCTATGCCGACGCGCTCGCGGACATGCTGTGCGCCTATCTCGAGCGCCTGCGGGCCGGCGGCGGACCGGCGATCAGGCCCTGAAGCGCCGCGCCGCGATCATTCCGCCGCGACGGGCATGCTCTCGGCGCCGATCCGCCATCCCGTCCCCTCCCGCTCGGTCCAGCGGATCAAAACGGGCGTGAGGGCGAGCGCCACGCACGCCACCGCCATGCCGCTCAGCAGGTCGGTCAGATAATGCGTGCCTTCGACCGGCGTCGCCATCAGCATGACGATGTTGAGCCCCGCGATCGGCCAGCGCAGCGCCGGGATGCGCGATGCGGTCACGATATAGATCACGGCGCTGGCCGCATGGAAGCTCGGCGCGCAGACCAGCCCGTGCAGCTGGCCGAGATCGATGCTGCTGATCTGATGATGGCGCAACGCCTGGATCACCTGATCCTGATACAGCGCGCTCAGCGGCATGTAGGGCACCGAGCCGTGCCACAGGGTGGCGAACGGACCCGCCGCCGGAAAGAGCGGGAACAGCGCCAGGGTGATGACCACCGCCACCCAGAAGGTCGCGACGAACAGCCGGCTTTCGGCCCGCCGCCCCGTCACCGCGAAATAGCCGATCAGCAAGGCGGGCGTCACGAATATGCTGAGATAGGCCATCCGCTCCACCAGCTGGAGCCAGGCATGATCGGCGATCCATTGATACCAGCGCAGCCAGTGGAAGTGCAGATCGACATCGAGATGCTGCAGCTCCGAATCCACCAGCGGATGCTTGCCGGCCGCGAGCGGATAGCTGGCGATCGCGCCCAGCAGGCTGACCAGCGCGAACAGCGAGACGCCCTCGATCAGATCGCGGGCGATCCGCGCCCCGGAACCGGCCGGTGCGCGCAGGATGAAGCCGAGCACGGTCGCGACGATCGCCCAGAGCACGAAAATGGCCAGCGCGGGCGTCGCGGCGACGCCGAGCCCGGCCGATCGCAGCAGCAGGCACACCATCGCGACGGATGCGGCCAGAGCCGCCGCGATGCAGGGGCTGGACAGGAACGGCGTGGTGGCAGGGCGCGGGCTGGCCGGGAGAAAACGCTTCATGGTCATGCAGCACGCCCTACATACAGGAAACCGTCGGCGCCAAGAGAACTCCTGCTGGACCGGAACCGCCGCCTCTGGCAGTGACCATTTTGTGACACTCGTCTCGCCCCTCGCCCCATCCGGCGCGATTCAGGATCCGCCTTCGGTGGAATCGATCGTCCTGATGGGAATGCCGGGCATCGAGCGCGGCCTCCGATCCGGCGCGCGGCAGATTCCCGCGCGCGCCGCGCCCGTCGATCTCGAACGCGTCGCCGGCTCGATCAGCGAGGCTCTCGCGGGCTTTTGCACCAGCCCGGCCATCTTCACGGTCCTGGCGATGTGCCTCATGCTCGGGATCGCGATGTACCGGCTGCTGATCGGCTGATCGCAGCCGCCGCTTTTCGCATCGGCGAGAGTTTCGCGGTCGCCTGGCCGGCCCCGTAACAATAAAAGGCAACACGGCGAACAAGGCGTGATAGTCTTGGGTCGCCGGGAGACACGCTTATGCCATCCTCCATTCCGCTTCGCTTCGGATTGATCGCCGGCGTGCTGGCCGCGGTCGTCGCGATCTTCGCCTGGGTGGGCGGTTTCCTGACCCCCGCCCGCATCAGCGGCGGCGGCATCGCCAACGTGATGCAGGCCGCGAACGGCAAGGTCTATCCCGGCTTCCGCCGCGCGCACGCCAAGGGCCTGTGCGTCTCCGGGTCCTTCGAAGCCAATGGGGCGGGCACGTCCGTCTCGCGCGCGGCGCTCTTTCCCAGCGGCATCGTGCCTGTGATCGGCCGCTTCTCGACGGGCGGCGGCGATCCGATGTCCGCGGACGGCCGGCCCGTCTTCCACGCCCTGGGCCTGCGCTTCGCGCTGCCGCATGGCGAGGAATGGCGGATGGCGATCGACCACACGCCTGTCTTCATCGTCTCCAACGCCGCGGACTTCATGGCGCTCCAGCAGGCCTCGGTACCGGATCCCGCCACCCACAAGCCCGATCCCGCCCGGGTGAAGGCCTTCGCGGCGACCCATCCGGAGACGGCCGCCTTCCTCGCCTACATGAAGACCGCGCCCCTGCCCTCGAGCTTCGCCAACGGCACCTATTACAGCATCAACGCCTTCCGCTTCGTCACCGCCGACGGGCAGAGCCGGGCGGTGCGCTGGCAGTTCGAGCCGGAGGCGCCGTTCGCCGCGCTCGATCCCGCCACGCTCGACAAGCAGCCGCGCGATTTCCTCTTCGACGATCTGCTCGCGCGGATCCGCCAGGGGCCGCTCAAATGGCACATGGTCGTGATCGTCGCCAATCCCGGCGACCGCACCGACAATGCCACCGTCCGCTGGACGGGGCCGCACCGCCGGATCGACGTCGGCACGCTGGTGCTCGACCGCGCCGCGACCGAGGCGCAGGGCGACTGCCGCGACTATAATTACGACCCGACGATCCTGCCGAAGGGCGTGGAGCTTTCGGACGATCCGCTGCCCGCGCTGCGATCGGCCGCCTATTCCGCGTCGTTCCGCCGGCGGGCGATCGAAGGCCCGCATCCCGACGCCGTCACGACGGCGCAGGCGAAGGGAGACGTGCAATGACCCCGACGCGCTTCGCTTTGCCCGCCCGCATCCTGCACTGGACGATGGCCGCCCTGATCCTCGCCATGCTGCTGATCGGCGCCGGCATGATCTCGACGACCACGGCCCGCTACCCGGCATTGCTGGCCTGGCATCGCCCGATCGGCATCGCGATCCTGATCCTGGCGCTGATCCGGCTGGGCGTCCGCCTGACGCATCGCCCGCCGCCGCTGCCCGCCGATCTGCCCGCCCTGCAGGTCGCGGCGGCCAAGGGCTCGCACTACCTGCTCTACGCGCTGATGATCGCGATGCCGCTCATCGGCTGGGCGATGCAATCGGCGGGCGGATATCCCGTGATCCTGTGGAAGGGCGCCGTCCTGTTCCCGATCCTGCCCCACGCGGTCCAGCTCTACGGCTGGCTGCGCTTCGCCCACGGGCTGCTCGCCTACGCCTTCTTCCTGCTGATCCTGGCGCATCTCGGCGCCGCCCTGTTCCATGCGCTGATCCGGCGGGACGGCGTGTTCGGGAGCATGGCGGGCTAGCCGGCGGGATGGGCGCGCGCGCTATCGCCGCGCATCGCGATCACCCGCTTCCAGCTGGGGAAGCCGGGATTCGTCGATGATCAGCGTATCGCCGGGCATCGCATGCTTCACGAGGCTGAGCGTCCGGCCCAGCCGCGCCATCGCCTCGATATCGAGATGCCGTCGCGCGGCGTGAAGCACGCCGGCGGCGAAGGCGTCGCCCGTCCCGATGCGGTCGACGATGCCGGGCACGGGCGCCTCTTCGGTTTCGAAGGCATCGCCGGGTGTGTCGATGCGCGCCGAGATATGGTGCTGATCGGCCGACTCCGCCCGGCGCGCGGTCGACGCGATCAGGCGCAGCCGGGGATAGGCCGCGAACGCCGCCAGCGCGGCCTCGCGGCGGCGTTCGCGGCCCTCGCCCGAAAAGGGCCGGCCCAGCAGCAGCGCCACGTCGCGGTGGTTGCCGAACAGGATGTCCGCCTGCGCCACCAGCCGATGCAGCGTCTCCGCCGGCTTGCCGTTCCACATCTCCCACAGCCGGCTGCGATAATTGCCGTCGAACGAGATCGGGACGCCGAGCCGGGTCGCGGCGTCCGCCGCCCTCAGTGCAGCGCGCGTGCCGTTCGGCCCGAGCGCGGGGGTGATGCCGGACAAATGGAGCCGGTCGGCGCCGTCGAGCAACGCATCCCAGTCCCAATGCTCCGCCGGCGTTTCGGCGAACAGCGAATGGGCGCGATCATAATAGACCTCGGTCGGGCGGATGCCGGCCCCGGTCTCGACGAAATAGAGGCCCATGCGCCCCGCCGCCCGGCGGATCCCCGAAACGTCGACCCCGAAGCCGCGCAGCGCCCGCAGCGCCGCATCGCCCAGCGGCGTCTCGGGCAGCGCCGTCACCAGCCGGACGTCATGGCCGAGCTGCGCCAGCGCGCTCGCGACATTGGCCTCGGCCCCCGCGATCCAGACATCGAGCTTGGGCGTCTGGAGCAGCAATTCGCGCCCCGGCGGCGACAGGCGCAGCATGACCTCCCCGAAGGCGACCAAGCGTCCGCTCATGCCGGCTGCACCCGCTTCCAGTCATTCTGCTTCACGCCGGCCCACAGCTCGCGCAGCATGTGCGCCGCCCGCTTGGGCTGGCGATCGCGGGTGAAGACGCCCTTCAGGTTGAGCGAGCCGACCCGCATGATGCTCTGCGCGGTGCGGAAATCGGCGAAGCACCAGGGATGGGTGCCCACCACGAAGGGCAAGGATCCCAGCACGTCCAGATACATGGCGATCAGATCCGACTGATAATCCTCGCTCCACATCTGCGAAGGCTCGCCATGGACACCGGGCATGGCATCGGCGCCGAACTCGGTGACGATGACCGGCTTGGCCCCGCATTTGTCATGGAGCGCCGTCATCTCGGTGCGGAGAGTCGCGGCCGCATCCTCCAGCCTGCCGGAGACGGCGTACCAGCCATTGTAGGAATTGGCGCAGATCACGTCGCCCTGGCTCACCCATTCGGCCGGCCCGCCCTGCACGCTCACCATCGCCACCGGCCGGCTGGAATCGAGGCCGCGGGCATGCGCGAAGATGTCGGCGAAGAAGCGCGTGCCCTTGGCGACCGCGTCCGGCGGCACCGCGTCGGCCGTGTGGAAGGGCTTGGTGAGCGACTCGTTGGCCATCGACCAGAGGATAACGCACGGATGGTTCTTGTCGCGGGCGATGAGGTCCGCGATGTCGGCGCGCAACTGCACGCGGCGCGCCTCGATGATCTCCGGCCGGTCCGAGAAGGTGAGGCTGACGGCCGGCGTCTCGGCGATGACGAGGAAGCCATATTCGTCGGCGAGCATCATCGCCTCTTCCGAATAGGGATAATGCGAGGTGCGGAAGCTGTTCGCGCCGATCCACTTGAGCAATTCGAAATCGCGGACGATCACGGGCAGATCGAGCCCACGGCCATGCAGGAAGAAATCCTCATGCTTGCCGAAGCCCCTGAGATGGACGGGCTCGCCGTTGAGGAGGATGCGCTCCCCCTTCACCTCGATCGTGCGGATGCCGATCCGGAGCGCATATTCGTCGACCACCGTCGCATCGCCCAGGCGGACGGTGAGCGTGTAGAGGTTGGGATGCTCAGGCGACCACAAGCGCGCCGAGGGCACGCGGATCGTCGCGCTGCCCGCCCCGTCCCGCAGGACGAGCGGCTGGCGGATCGGCCCGTTTTCGCCCACCAGCTCCAGCGTCGCGGCGCCGGACCATCCGCCGCTCGCGCGCACCGCGACCTCGACGAGCCCCGTCGTGCCCGATCGCGTGGTGATGACGCGGACATCCTCGATATGATCGTCCGGCGTGCTGTGCAGCCAGACCGGCCGGTGCAGGCCCGAATAGGGGAAGAAATCGTAGGAGGTCTGGGGGAAGTCCTCCTGGTAGAGATGCGTGGTGGCGGGATCGGGGATGGCCGGCACGCGATCGAGCTGCAGCCGGTTCTCCACCATCACGGTCAGGCGATTGGGGCCGTCGGCGCGGGCCTGCCCGGTGACGTCGAAGGCGAAGGGCAAATGCCCGCCGAGATGCTCGCCGACGAACGCCCCGTTCAACCACACCTTCGCGCGATAGACGGCCGAGCCGAAACGCAGGTGGACCCGCCGCCCGCGCCAGGCCGGATCGACCTGGAATTCGGTCTCGTACCAGGCCGCGCCGAAATAATTGGCGGCATCCTCGAACAGATCGTTCCAGCTGCACGGCACCGGAATGCGGCGCGCGCCGGTCAGCCCGTCGAACCAGCGCTGGCCCTCGCCGACATCCTTCGGGTCCAGCCGGAAATGCCAGAGGCCGGACAGGTCGCGCACCGAGCGGGTCGCGCTCTCGCGCGGATAGAGCGGGGTGAAATGGGGATCGCCGGGCTTGGGCGCCGGGATGGTGGGCGCCGCAGCCCCGGCCGCGACGGCCGGCGCGCTCGCCAGCGCCACGGCGGCGCCGGCCGCGCCGAACATCTGCCGGCGCGTGAGATCGATCGCCCGGGCGGGCGTCGCGGTCATGTCAGCCATCTTGTCCTCTCCCGATGCCCGACGCTGGTCAGGCCACGTAACGCTTGCGATGGGCGGCGACGCGGGCACGGGCCTGTTCGAGCTCGTGCACCTCGGTCGCCGCCAGGATGGATTCCAGCACGTTGGTCAAATGGTTGCGCATCGCGCCGCGCGCCGTCTCCGGATCGCGCGTGCGCAACGCGTCGAGAATCACGGCATGCTCGTCGCGGCGCGGCGTGACGCCGGCGCCATGCGCCTTGTCGCTCAGCAGGCGATATTGCGGGGAGCGCGCCCGCGCCTCCCACAGCATCTCGACCGAGGCGGTCATGGCGCTGTTCTGCGTCGCCCGCGCGATGGCGAGGTGGAAGCGGCGATCCGCATCCTCCGATCGCGCCACGTCGTCGGCCAGCATCTCGTCGACGAGCGCTTCCAGCTCGGCCAGTTCCTCGTCGGTGATGCGCGCCGCAGCGAGCGCGCACGCCTCGCCCTCGATCGCGCGGCGCGCTTCCAGCAATTCGAACGGACCGATATCGGTCTCGCCGGCACGGCCGCCCCTGGGCGCGCTCGCCGTCACATAGACGCCGGAGCCCTGCCGGACCTCGACCAGCCCATCCAGTTCCAGCGCGATGATCGCCTCGCGGACGGTGGGTCGCGATACCTCATAGGCTTGGGCGAGGTGGCGCTCGGCCGGCAACCGTTGCCCGACGGCATAATCCCCGGCCGCGATCTTCTCGCTGATGTCCTGCGCGACGCGCTCATAGAGGCGGGCACTGTCTGACCTGCTGACCATGGCCCTTGTTATCCGGCCTGACCAATTTGGGCAAGAGGGCCATTTTCTGCTGCGCGAGGCCCCAATGTCGCGCAGAACCTGTCAGCCAGTCCCTTGCAACTGGTCGGGCATATTGGTAAGACCGATTCGCGATAGGCCGCTGGAAGTGGTCAGGACATCAGGAAGGATAGCGATGGCACCGTTTCACCCCCGCATGATCGGACGCGGACTGCTCGCGAGCGTGGCGATGGTCGCGCTGGCACCCGCGGCCTTCGCCCAGTCACAGGTGGCCGCCGCGGAGCCCGCCCCCGGCGAGATCGTCGTCACCGCGCAGAAGCGCGCCGAGAATCTCCAGAACGTGCCGCTCGCCGTGCAGGCCGTGAACAGCGCCCAGCTTCAAAGCAACGGCGTGCGCGCCTTCGCCGATCTCAATCGCGTGGCGCCGTCGCTGGTGGTCCGCCCGGCCGAGAATCCGGTCAACGCCTCGGTCTCGATCCGCGGCGTCGGCACCTTCGCTTATTCGATCGGCGTCGAGCCGAGCGTCGCGGTGGTGGTGGACGACGTGCCCATCTCCTTCCAGGCGCGCGCCTTCGCCGATCTTTCCGACATCGAGCGGATCGAGGTGCTGCGCGGCCCGCAGAGCACGCTCTACGGCAAGTCCGCCTCGGCCGGCCTGATCAACATCGTGACGCCGGCGCCGAGCAAGAGCTTCACCGCCAAGGTCACCGGCCTCGCCACCACAGACGACGAATGGCAGGGCCAGGCGGTGGTCTCCGGGCCGCTGAGCGAGACCCTCGGTTTCCGCACCACCGTCAACTACGACAAGTTCAACGGCAACGTGCACAACCTCGCCGATGGCGACAAGGTGAACGGCCGCCGCATCTTCTCGACCCGCAACAAGCTGCAATGGGACCCGACCGACCGGCTGACCATCACTGCCGGGCTCGATTACATCAACGGCCGCACCACCACCGGCCGCCCCTTCATCTCGGTAGCGGACGGCGCGCTGCTGCGCGGCAATCCGGCCTATCCGCAGTCCGTCTGGGCACCCGGCGTCACCGTCGGCCCGAACAACCGCGACGTCGACAATGATTTCACCACCGGCACGCGCTATCACGACCTCGCCCAGTCGCTGAAGATTTCCTACGACCTCGGCGGCCCGACCCTGATGTCGATCACCAGCCACGACAAGTTCCACATGAAGGACACGCTGGACCAGGACGAGTCGGCGATCTCCGCCATCGACAACAGGCAGTTCGGCACCTTCGGCTCCCAGCAGTGGACGCAGGAGCTGCGGCTCGTCTCGCCGGGGCATGATCGCTTCCGCTACACGCTCGGCCTGTTCTACGCGGATGTGAGCTACAGCCGCACCTTCACGCGCGGGCCCTATTATTCGCAGGCGCGCTGGGATGCGACGGCGGAATCGATCCTGACGGCGGGGTTCGGCCAGCTCGAATATGACATCCTGCCGCACACCACCTTGATCGCCGGCGGCCGCTACAGCCACGAGAAGGTGGAATATACCTTCCACGATTACATCAACGCGCCGAACCTCTATGCCGGCAGCGACGGCGACAGCTTCGGCACGTACAAGCTGGGCATCCAGCAGCATGTCGGCGGCAACGTGGTGCTGTTCGCCACCTATGCGACCGGCCACAAGGGCGAGACCTACGATCTGTCGACCGGCTTCAACATCAACCGCACGACGCCGGTGAAACCCGAGACCTCGCGCGACTGGGAGATCGGCGCCCGCACCCAGTTCCTCGACAAGAAGGTGACGCTGAACGTCACCCTGTTCGATACCCACTACAAGAACTTCCAGGCGCAGGGCATCGAGAACCTCGCCGACGGCACCTTCAACTACCGCCTCACCAATGTCGGCCGGCTGCGCACGCGCGGCGTCGAGGTAGAAAGCTCGGCGCGCGTGACCCACGACCTCACGCTGGGCGGATCGGTCGCCTATCTCGACGCCAAGATCACCGACTTCCCCGATGCGCAATGCTATACCAACCAGACGGCGGCACAGGGGTGCATGCCCGCCGCCAATGGCCGCCCGGCCTCTCAGGACCTTTCCGGCACCCGACCGCCGCAGGCGCCCAAGTGGAAGCTCACCGCCAGCTTCGACTACGCGCACGATCTGGGATCATTGCCCTTCCAGGGCGTGATCAACGGCGCCTATACCTATCAGAGCCGGATCAACTATTCGCTGAGCGAGGACCCCTCGACCGTGCAGAAAGGCTATGGCATCGCCAACCTCTCGATCGGCATCCGCCAGCCGGAGCGCCATTATGAGGTGACGGCCTTCGTCAACAACCTGTTCGACAAGCATTATTACGAGAATCTCACCAATTCGTCGGGCAGCTATGCCGGCGCGCTGGCGATCCAGGCCTATCTGCCGCGCGATTTCCGCCGCTATGCCGGGGTCCGTGCCTCCTACACGTTCTAGTCCTCCCCCCTCGGCGACGGCGGCGCCCCTCGCCGCCGTCGCCACTTTTGTCATCCGCCCTTACGGAGTGCGTTCATGCCCAGGATCACCGGCGCCAAGGTCATCGTCACCAGCCCCGGCCGCAATTTCGTCACGCTCAGGATCGAGACCGACGAGGGCATCTACGGATTGGGCGACGCCACCCTCAACGGGCGCGAACTCGCGGTGGCGAGCTACCTGACGGACCATGTGATCCCCTGCCTGATCGGCCGCGACGCGCATCGCATCGAGGATATCTGGCAGTTCCTCTACAAGGGCGCCTATTGGCGGCGCGGCCCGGTGACGATGAGCGCGATCGCCGCCGTCGACACCGCCTTGTGGGACATCAAGGGCAAGGTCGCCGGCCTGCCGGTCTACCAGCTGCTCGGCGGCGCGTCGCGCGAAGGCGTGATGGTCTACGGTCATGCCAATGGCGCGACGCTGGAGGAGACGATCGAGGCGGCCTTGGTCTATCAGGCGGAGGGCTACAGGGCGATCCGCCTCCAGTCCGGCGTGCCGGGCCTCGCCTCCACCTACGGCGTCTCCAAGGATCGCTATTTCTACGAGCCCGCCGATGCCGGCCTGCCGACCGAGAACGTCTGGTCGACCGAGAAATATCTCCGCTCGGTGCCGCCCTTGTTCCAGCAGGCGCGCGAGGCGCTGGGCTGGGACGTGCACCTGCTCCACGACGCCCACCATCGGCTGACCCCGATCGAGGCGGCGCGGCTGGGCAAGGATCTGGAGCCGTTCCGCCCCTTCTGGCTGGAGGATGCGGTGCCGGCCGAGAACCAGGCGAATTTCCGCCTGATCCGCCAGCACACCACCACCCCGCTCGCGGTGGGCGAGATCTTCAGCTCGGTCTGGGACTGCAAGCAGCTCATCGAGGAGCAATTGATCGACTATATCCGCGCGACCGTGGTCCATGCCGGCGGCCTCACCCACCTGCGCCGCATCGCCAGCTTCGCCGACATGCACAATGTCCGCACCGGCTGCCACGGCGCGACCGATCTCTCGCCGGTGTGCATGGCCGCCGCGCTGCATTTCGGGCTGTCGGTGCCCAATTTCGGCGTGCAGGAATATATGCGCCACACGCCCGAGACGGATGCCGTCTTCCCCCATGCCTATACGTTCGAGAAGGGCCTGATGCACCCCGGCGACAAGCCCGGCCTCGGTGTCGAGATCGACGAGGAACTGGCCGCGCAATACGAATATAAGCGCGCCTTCCTGCCGGTGAACCGCCTGGAAGACGGGACGATGTTCAGCTGGTGATCCCGGTGGACGCGCTCCCGAAGCCCGCCGGGCGCATCCGCTGGATCGTCTGCGGGCTGCTCTTCGCGGCCGTGGTGCTGAGCTATGTCGACCGGCTCGTGCTGCCGGTGCTGAAACCCATGCTGCAGGCGCGCTATGGCTGGAGCGAGACGGGCTATGCCGATCTCGCCATCTGGTTCCAGGGCGCCTACGGCCTCGCCTATCTGCTGTTCGGCCGGCTGGTCGATCGGGTGGGCGCGCGGATCGGCTATGCGATCTCGGTCGCGCTGTGGACGATCGGCCATGTCGCGCACGCGCTGTTCACCTCGACCACGGGGATGCTGATCGCGCGCGTCCCGCTGGCGATCGGCGAGGCGGGCGCCTTCCCCGCCGCGCTGGCCGCCGTCGGCGAATGGTTTCCCCGGAGCGAGCGTGCGCTGGCCATCGGCATCTTCAACGCCGGATCCAATGTCGGCGCGATCGTGACGCCGCTGATCGTGCCCGTGATCGCCGTCGCCTTCGGCTGGCGCATGGCGTTCGTCGCGACCGGCGCGCTGACGCTCGTCTGGCTGGTGGCGTGGCTGGCTTTCTATCGCTCGCCCCGCCGGCACCCGCGTGTAAGCCCCGCGGAACTGGCCTGGATCGAGAGCGAGCCAACCGAGGCGCAACGCCCGGTGCCGTGGCGCACCCTGCTCCGCCTGCGCCAGACCTGGGCCTATATGGCGGGCCGCTTCCTGATCGATCCGGTGTGGTGGACTTTCCTGTTCTGGCTGCCCGATTTCTTCAACCGGCAATATGGCATCAAGATGCTCGATTTCGGGCCGCCGCTGGTCGCCGTCTATGTGCTGGCGGATGTCGGCTCGGTCGCGGGCGGCTGGCTGTCCTCGCGCTGGCTGGGCCGGGGCTGGACCGCCAACCGCGCCCGCAAGACGGCGATGGCGGCCTGCGCCGTGTTCGCGCTGCCCATCGCCTTCGCCACCCATGCGCCCGGATTATGGTGGGCGGTGCTGCTGATCGGCCTCGCCTGCGCCTGCCATCAGGGCTTCTCGGCCAATGTCTTCGCGCTGCCCGGCGATCTCTTCCCGCGCGGTCAATCCGGATCGGTGATCGGGCTGGGCGGGCTTGCCGGGGCCTTGGGGGGCATGCTGATGGCGAAGTTCGCGGGTGCCATCCTCGCCACGCTCGGCAGCTACCAGCCGATCTTCGCGGTGGCCGCCATCGCCTATGTGATAGCATTGAGCGTGATCCACCTGCTAGTGCCGCGCTACACGCCCGTCGATCCGGAGCAACTCGCATGACCCCCCTCGCCCTGCATCCGGACCGGCTCTTCCCCGCCGATCCCGCCACCCGCGCCCTCGCCCGCGCGATCCACGACGGCATCAAGGACCTGCCGATCGTCAGCCCGCACGGCCATACCGATCCGGCCTGGTTCGCCACGAACGCGCCCTTCCCGAATCCCACCGATCTGCTGATCGTCCCCGATCACTACGTGCTGCGGATGCTTTCCAGCCAGGGCATCCCCCTTTCGGCGCTGGGCGTACCGACGCGCGACGGCACCCCGCACGCAACCGACCTGCGCGCCGCCTGGCGGTTGTTCGCGCGCCATTACCATCTCTTCCGCGGCACGCCCTCGCGGCTGTGGCTGGACTGGGTGTTCGCCGAAGTCTTCGGGCTCGCCGTGCGACTGGAAGAGGCCAGTGCGGACCTCTATTACGACACGATCGACGCCGCGCTGAAGACGGACGCCTTCCGCCCCCGCGCGCTCTACGAGCGGTTCGGCATCGAGCTGATCGCCACCACCGAAAGCCCGCTCGATCCGCTCGATCATCATCGCGCGATCCGGGAGAGCGGGTGGCGCGGCAGGGTCGTCACCGCCTATCGCCCCGATCCGGTGATGGACCCGGAGGCGCCGGGCTTCGCCGACAATCTCCGCCGCTTCGGCGAGGTCTCGGGCGAGGACATCGCCACCTTCGCCGGGTATCTCGCCGCGCACCGCGCCCGGCGCGCCTTTTTCCGCGCGGCGGGCGCCACCTCCACCGATCACGGCCATCCTTCCGCTTTCACCGCGAACCTGCCCGCCGCCGAGATCAGGGCCTTGTATGCGAAGGTGAGGGCCGGCACGACCGATCCGGCCGAGGCCGAGCTGTTCCGCGGACACATGCTCACCGAGATGGCGCGCATGTCGATCGAGGACGGGATGGTGATGCAGCTCCATCCCGGCGTGTATCGCAACCACAATCCGGCGCTGCTCGCCGTCCACGGGCGGGACAAGGGCGCCGACATCCCGCTGGCCGGGGAATTCGTCCGCGCGCTCAAGCCGCTGCTCGACGCGCATGGCAGCGATCCTCGCCTGACGCTGATCGTCTTCACGCTGGACGAGGACGTCTATGCGCGCGAGCTGGCGCCGCTGGCCGGCCATTATGCCGCGCTGCGGCTCGGCCCGCCCTGGTGGTTCCACGACAGTCCGGAGGGCATGCGCCGCTTCCGCGAGCGCGTCACCGAGACGGCGGGTTTCTATAACACGGTCGGCTTCAACGACGATACGCGCGCCTTCCTCTCGATCCCGGCGCGGCACGACGTCGCGCGGCGGATGGACAGCGCCTTCCTCGCCCGCCTGGTTGCCGAGCACCAGCTGGACGAGGCCGAGGCGCACGACATCGCGCGCGCGCTCACCTACGATCTGGTCAAGCAGGCCTACCGGCTGTGACCCGCCTCCGCGCCGCCGCGCTGCCCGGCCTGCCCGGCGATATCGGCCGCCCCGGCTACGACCGGCAGGCGGTGCGCACCGGCGTCGTGCATCTCGGCATCGGCGCCTTCCACCGCGCGCATCAGGCGACCCTATTCGATGCGGCGCTGGCCGCCGGGGACGAGCGCTGGGGCATTTGCGGCGTGTCGCTCCGCTCGGCCGACGTGCGCGACCAACTGGCGCCGCAGGACGGTCTCTACAGCCTCGTGGAGCGCGATGCGACGGGCGAGCGGGTGCGCGTGATCGGCGCGGTGCGGCAAGTGCTGGTCGCGCCCGAGGATCCCGAAGCGGTGATCGCCGCGCTGGCCTCGCCCGACGTGCATCTGGTGACGCTCACCATCACCGAGAAAGGCTATCGGCTGGCCGGCGATGCGCTGGACTTCGCGGATCCCGCGATCGTCCACGATCTCGCCACGCCCACGGCCCCGCAAAGCGCTGTCGGCTTCCTCGTCGCCGGCCTCGCCCGGCGACGGGCCGCCGGGCTCCCACCCTTCACCGCGCTCAGTTGCGACAATCTTCCACGCAACGGCCATCTGCTGCGCGACGCGGTGCTGGCCTTCGCCGATCGCCTCGATCCCGCGCTCGCCCGCTGGATCGCCACGAAGGGCGCCTTCCCGCAGGCCATGGTGGACCGCATCGTGCCCGCCACCACCGGCAGCGACATCGCCGCCCTCGCCACCCGCCTCGGCTGCGAGGACCGTGCGATGGTGAAGACCGAGCCCTTCTGCCAATGGGTGATCGAGGATCGTTTCTGCGGACCTCGCCCCGATTTCGCGGCGCTCGGCGCGCAGCTCACCGCCGATATCGCGCCCTGGGAGGAGGCCAAGCTGCGCCTGCTCAACGGCGGCCATTCCGCGATCGCCTATCTGGGCGGGCTCGCCGGCATCGACCATGTCCACGAGTTCGTGGCACGCGCGGACGGTCGCCGCTTCGTCGAGCGGCTGTGGGCGGAGAGCGCGACCACCCTCTCGCCCCCCGCCGAGCTCGATCTCGTCCGCTATCGGGGTGCCCTGATGGCGCGCTTCGCCAATCCGGCGCTGATGCACCGGACCCGCCAGATCGCGATGGATGGATCGCAGAAGCTGCCCCAGCGGCTGCTCGCCCCGATCGCCCGCCGGCTGGATCGCGGACAGGGGATCGACGCGCTCGCCCTCGCGGTGGCGGCCTGGATGCGGTGGCAGGACGGGCACGACGATGCCGGCCTCGCTTTCGCCGTGGAGGACCCATTGGCCGCGATCACGGCGGAGGCGGTCCTGCGCGGCGGCACGCCCCGGGAAAGGGTGACGAACCTCCTGCGGATCGGAACGATCTTCCCGGCGCGCCTTGCGCAGGACGAAGCGTTCCGGGCGCCTCTGGTGGCGCATCTTGCGAGGCTCGAGGATTTGGGCGCGGACGCGGCGATCGCGGACAGCCGCGAAGCGAGCCGGGTCAGCGAAGGCCGCTAACCCGCGCCGCGATGCAAGGCCGCCGCGCGATGCGCGAAGCCGGCATGACCGCGTTCGTGCTGGTCAGGGCCGCGCGCGCCTGGAAGATCGAATCCTGGACCTGGACCAGCCCGAAGGCCGTGGCCACCAAATAGGATCGGCCCCGCGACCCGGCGCTCAGGGGATGAGCCGTTGCGCCCGGAGCCGTTCGAAGAGCGCCATGAAGGCATCGTCGGTCGGCTGGTAGGCGGTGAAGCCGAGGCGGCGGCTCTTGGACATGTCCGTCACGACCTCGATCGGCCGCCCGAGATCGGCATCGGTGTGCCAGGGTGATGCGAGGCGGCCGAGATCCGGTTCGGCCAGCCCCTCGCGCTCGGCGATCCGGCGCCAGACCGGGGCATCGTCCGCCATCTGCCGCTCGAGCGGGAGGATGGCGCCATCGAAGGGCGCCGGCTCCAGGCCGAACCAGCCGGCGATGCGCCCCCACATCCATTTCCAGCGGAAGACGTCGCCGTTGACGACGTTGAACGCTTCGTTGGCCGCCGTCGGGGTCTCCGTCGCCCACAGCAGATGCTGGGCGAGGAGGCCGGCGTCGGTCATGTCGGTGAGGCCATCCCATTGCGCAGGCGAGCCCGGGAAGCGGAACGGCCGGCCGGTCTCGCGGCAGAGGGTCGCATAGACGGCCAGCGTCGTCCCCATGTTCATCGCATTGCCGACCGCCTGGCCGATCACGGTATGCGGGCGATGCACGCTCCAGGAGAAGCCGTCGCGCCCGGCCGCGGCGAACAGCTCGTCCTCCTGGGCGTAATAGAAATTGTCGACATCGAGCCGGCCCTGCGCCTCGCGGAACGGCGTCTGGGGCAGAACGCCCCGGCCATAGGCCTCGAACGGCCCGAGATAATGTTTGAGGCCCGTCACCAGCGCGACATGGCGCGGCCCGATGGCCGAAGCACGCAGTCCGTCGAGCAGGTTGCGGACCATCGCGGAATTGACCCGGATATTCTCGGACTCGCTATCCTGCCGGAGCCAGGTGGTGATGAAGACGGCGTCGACCGCCCGGCCCGCCAGCGCGGCGGCGGTCGCCTCCGCATCCTGGAGATCAACCACGACCGGCGTGACGCCGGCCTGGTCGATCGGGCGCCGCGCGAGGCCGAGTACGCCCCAGCCACGCTCGTGCAGCAGCGCGGCCGTCGCGCTGCCCACGATGCCGCTCGCGCCCACCACCAATGCCGTGCCTGCCATGTCGAACCTCCGGTTTGTCGTGTCGCCCAGCTAGGCATTCCCGCTGCATGAGGCTAGACGGCACCTTCTTGGGACATAGGCACCATTGAGTAACCAGCATGGACAGGCTTTCCGCCGACGAGGAATGGCGCGAAGATTGCGCGCCGCGCCGCGTGCTCGAAATCTTCGCGGCGAAGTGGACGAGCATGATCCTGCACGTCCTCCACGCCCGGCTCGACGGCGCAGCCCGCACCGGGGTGCTGCATCGCAGCCTGCCCGGCATCTCCAAGAAGATGCTGACCCAGACCTTGCGCGAAATGGAGGGAAGCGGGCTTGTCACCCGGCATGTGCAGGGCACGATTCCGCCGGCCGTCGAATACCGGCTGACCCCGCTCGGCCAGAGGTTCGTCGAACCGATCGAGCTGCTCTACGCATGGGGCCGGACCAATGCGGACGCGCTGGACCAGCTCCGCAGCCGGCCAACGTCGCGACGCTAGGGTCGCGTCCATGCAGCTATGCGCCACCGGCAACCGCTGGCATAAGGACAAGCGCAGAAATCGCAGGGGGCCGTGATGCCGACACGTTCGATCCGGATGCGCTTCGTCCTGCCGCTCCTGGGAGCGGCCATGCTGTCGGCGCATCCGGCCTTCGCCGAGCCCGCGGATCGCTCGATCGGGATCTGGAGCAACCCGCAGAACAGCGTCCATGTCCGATCCGATCATTGTGGCGCGAGCATGTGCGGCACGGTCGTGTGGGCCAGCGACAAGGCCAAGGCGGACGCCCGGAAAGGCGGAACGCCCGACATCATCGGCCTGCAGCTCTTCCGCGATTTCAGCCGGGACAAGAATGGCCAGTGGCGCGGCAAAGTCTTCGTGCCGGACATCCGCAAGACGTTCCACGGCACGATCAAGATCATCGACGAAAACACCCTCGCCGGGACGGGATGCCTGGTCGGCCATATCGGGTGCCGGACCCAGACCTGGAAGCGGATCGGCTGACCCCGGGCGCGCCATCGCCACTTTGGCCACTTCGCACTATTTTCTGGCTTATGGCCGTTACCGAACCTTCTTGAGAGTTGTTATCAACCCCTGCAGCGTCGTGAGCAGGGAGAATGAGCATGAGCACCCAGCAGGTCCTGATCGTCGGTGGCGGCCTCGGCGGTCTGTGCCTCGCCCAGGGGCTGAAGCGCGCCGGCATTCCTTTCACCCTGTTCGAGCGCGACACGGAGATCGACGCACGCGCGCAGGGCTTCCGCCTGCGCATCGACAAGGATGGGCAGGACGCGCTGGCGCATTGCCTGCCGGTCGACCTCCTCTACCTCCTCCACCAGAGCGCGACGCAGGCGGAAGTCACCCCCTGGTTCATCGACGTGCGCGCCCGGCCCGTCCCGGCGGCCGCGCCGGCAAGTTCGGACACGGGCGATGGCCTGGCGGACCTGTGCGTCGACCGGCGGACGCTGCGCGAGATCCTGCTGAGCGGCATCGCCCAGCACATGCGCTTCGGGCATGCGTTCGCCGGCTATGAGGAGCGGGAGGACGACGTCGTCGCGCGCTTCGCCAATGGCGGCGAAGCGGCAGGCGCGCTGCTGGTCGGCGCGGATGGCATCCGCTCCGCCGTCCGCCGCCAGCTCGTGCCCGGCTGGGAAGCGCGGGACGAGGGGCTCGCCTGTATCACCGGCCGCACGCCGGCGACGCTCGGCCATTGCCAGGCAGCGGGGCGGGACCTGTGCGCGGGCACGTCGGTGGTGGTCGCGGACGGTGTCTCCGCCGTGATCGACGTCATGGCCTTCGCGGAGCCCCTCCCGTCGCTGGCAGCGCGCATCGCGCCCGGTTGCCGGCTGAGCCCGGTGCAGGACCATTTCCACTGGGCCGCGACCGGGCCTCGCGAACGGCTCGGCGTCGATCCCCTGCCGGCAACGCCGATCGCGCTGGCCGACCGCGTCCGGCATCTGGTGCGCGGCTGGGCGCCGGCCCTCCAGGCGATCATCCTGGGCGGCGATCCGGCGGACTGGCGGCTGCACCCGATCCGCAGCCTGCGGCCCGACCGGGCCTGGTCCGCCGAGCGGATCACGCTGCTGGGCGATGCCGCGCACGCGACAGGCTCCACCGATGACCTCGGCGCCGGCTCCGCACTGCAGGATGCGGCCGATCTCGCCCGGCATCTCGCCAGGGCGCACGCCTGGCCGAACCCGGCCGCCACCCTGCGCGCCTATGAGGCGGGGATGCGCGATCGCGGCGCCGAGGCCGTCCGCCTCTCGCGGGACGGCGGCGCACGCCTCTCCGGCGCTCTCGCGGCGTGATGCCGGCGGTGGGCACGGGCCGGGCCGCGGGGATGCAGCAGATGGGCAAGCTCTATCCCGAAATGGCGGACCGGCCCGACGGACCGGCCGTGATCGCCTTCTGGGGCAGCGACGAACCCGGCGACCGCAGCAATATCGAGCTGCGCGAGGTGGGCTGGCATGCCCATCTGCGCGGACAGTTCTTCAGCGTCGAATCCGGGCTGGTGCGGATCCGGACAGCGAAGGGATCGTGGATCCTGCCGCCCGGCCGTGTCGGCTGGGTTCCGCCCGGCGAGATGCACGAAGTCTCGATCAGCGGGCCGCTGGTCGGCTGGGGTGCGATGCTGTCCCCCGCCGCCAGCACCGGCCTGCCGGACCAGTCCTGCGTGATGGGGGCCAGCGACCTGCTGCGCGCGCTCGTCCGCAAGGCGATGACCTTCGCCGACGCCGCCGTGCTGACGCCCGAGCAGGAGCGGCTGACGGCCGTGCTGCTCGACGAGATCCGTATCGCCCCGCAGGAGCCGTTGCATCTGCCCATGCCATCCGAACCGCGGCTCGCGCGGATCGCGATGCACCTTCTCGTGGCGCCGCAGGACGATCGACCCTTCGCGCAGATGTCCAGCGAAGCGGGGATCTCCGAACGGACGGCGCGACGGGCCTTCCTCGCGGAGACGGGGATGACCTTCCTGCAATGGCGGCAACAGGCGCGGCTGACCCTCGCCTTCGAGCGGCTGGCCCGTGGCGAGGCGGTGGCGGAGGTATCGGATGCGGTGGGCTATGCGACGCCCAGCAATTTCATCGCGATGTTCCGGCGCGCGTTCGGCGCCCCGCCGGCACGCTATTTCGCGCGGTTCGCGACCAGGGCGGCCTGAGGACCGGACAGCCATGTGGCCGGGGCCAACAAGGCCGGCGGCCGCGATGGACGCGGCCGCCGGCAGGCTGGGGGGAAATCAGAAATTGTAGCGCACGCCCACGCGATACATGCGGCCGAGCACGTCGTAGAGCTGCGGGTTGATGTCGACGCCGGTGTTGGTCTGCGGCGAACCGGTGGGGTCGCGGTTGAGGAGATTGTCGACCTTCGCGTACATCTGCCACATCTTGGTGATGTTGTACGAGGCACCGAGATCGAAGTAGAAGGCGCCCTTCATCTTGTTGTAGTTGATGGTGGGATTGTTGTTGGTGGATACCGGGCAATCCGTCTGGCAAACGATATACTGATTGCCGAACACGCCATTGCTGAACCAGCGCTGGGTGAAGCTGATGCTGAACTGATCGGTATCGTAGCTTTCGGTGCCCAGCACCTTCCATTTCGGCGTGGCGCCACTGTTCACGCCGGCCTGCTGGATCGGGATCGCGCCGGGCAGGCCGGTGTTGGTGATGAAGTTGCGGACGTTGGTGGCCAATGCGCGCACCGTGAAGCGGCCCGGCAGGCCCAGCGGCTCAGCCCACTGATAGCTCGCCTCGATATCGAAGCCATCGGTGAAGATCGACGCCAGGTTGAAGGGCTGGATGTTGACGTAATTGCCGACGTTGGTCGGCGAATCCAGGAAAAAGGATCCGCAGAGCTGCTGGACGCCGGCTTTACAGTAATTGATCTGATCCTGCGCGGAGAGGGTGGAAATCGCGTGGTTGATCTTGATCCGATAATAATCGAACGAAAAGCTGAAGCCCGGCAGCCAGCTGGGCCGTGACAGCGTGATGCCCACTTCGGTATTGCGGGCGATTTCCGGCTTCAGGTTCGGGTTTCCGACCGTATTCTGCATGACGCCGACGTTGGCGCCGGTGAACGGATTGTTGATGCTCGGCACATTGACCGACACCGGCGCCGCGAACAGTTCGGAGAGATTGGGCGCTCGCACGTCGCGCGAGGTGACGGCGCGCAGGCGCACGCCGCTCAGCGGCGTCTGCCAGGTGCCGCCGATCTTCCAGGTGTAGACGGTGCCGGACGTGCTGTAGTCGGTCCAGCGGCCGGCCGCGTTCAGGTTGGCCTTGCCGATCGCGTGGGAGTCGAACAGCGGCACGTTGAGCTCGAGGAACGCCTCCTTGACGTTAAACACGCCATGGCCGTTGTGATAATTGCCGGCATACCAGTTGGCGCCGGCCGGATTCAGCACTGGATCAGCCGGGTAATCGCCGTCATACGGGCTCTCGTCGGTGACCCCGTTGCCATAGGGATCGGCGTTCACATGATAGAATTCGCGGCGATATTCGCCGCCGAACGCCACCGAGAGCGGCCCCGCCCAGAGCTGTAGCGGCTCGCCGCTGAAGCTCACGCTCGCGGCATTCTCGGTCTGGCGGGTGTGCTGGAACGGCCCGTTACCCGGCTGGACATAAGCCAGTTGCGCCGCCGTCAGCGGGGTGCCGCCAATGATGTTGATCGGCACGCAGCCATTGGCCCGCGCGACAGCGCTCGCGCAGACGGTCTCGCCATTTAGCTCGATCGCCTGGATCGCCGCATTGTAACGCGGCAGCAGCGTCATGTTGCTCACGCGGATGTCGGTGATGTTCTCGCCGAACTCGTAATAGGCGTCGTAATGCCAATCGCTGCCCAGGACGTGGAACTTGCCGTCCGCGCCGCCGACGAAGCGATATTGGGTGCGCGTCGGCGCCACCTTGATGTTCGGCAGGATGGCGTTGCTCACGCCGTATTTGAACTGGGTGATGCCGGCGGCGGCGCAATCCTGCTGGACCACGTCCGGCACGAAGGGATTGTCGCACTGGAGGGTGATGCCCTGCTGTGCCATGCCGGGGTTGGGCTGGTTCGAGGAGCGGACCCGCGCGACGTTGACCGTGGTGTAGATCTCGTTGTCGGGATCGAGATCGAAGCCGATCCGGCCATAGCCGTCGAGGCGCTGCAGGCGGGACTGGAGCGAGGTGCCGATGCCGACATTGCCCGACAGATCGCCGCCCGTGCAGAAATTGGCGCAGCCGGTCACGGTGCCCGCCGCATTCTTGGCCGGCACGCCGCCGGAGCCATAGGCGAAGTTGATGGGTTTGCCGTTCCTGTCGAAGGCGATGCCCTGCAGCGGGCCGGCCGTGATCAGGCCGTATTTGGCATATTGATAGGCCTGGGCATGAAGGCCGTAGACATATTGCGGCGACCCATCGGTGGTGGTGCCGTGGTTGATCAGGGTCGCGGTGTTGTACCAATCGCGGCCGCCCGGCGCGTCCTCGCCGAAGCCGCCGGCCGGCACGCCATTCTCATGGTCGTACTCGCCGCTCACCTCGACGTGCAGGCGGCCATCCAGGAAGGATTTGCCCGCCGCCGCCTGGAACAGATACTGGCCGTCGTCGCCATAGGTGGTGACGCCGCTCTGGGCATTGGCCTTGAAGCCCTCGAAATGCTTGTTGGTGACGAAGTTGACGACGCCGCCCACCGCGTCCGAGCCGTAGGAGGCCGAGGCGCCGCCGGTCACCACGTCGACCCGCTGGATGAGCAGCTGCGGGAACTGGCTGATGTCCGGCACGCCGGTGACGTTGGCGCCGACCACGCGCTGCCCGTCGAGCAGGGTGAGCGTGCGGATCGTGCCGAGGCCGCGCAGCGAGAAGGAGCTCAGGCCCTGCGTTCCGCTCGACGTGCTGTTGGTGCCGGTGGTGGCGCCGGTCGAGCCCTGCAGCGAGGGCAGCTGGGCGATGGTGGTGAAGATGTTGGGCTGGGCCTGCTTGGCGATGTCCGCCGCGCCCAGCACCTGGGTCGGGGTCGGCGCGCTGAAGCCGGAGGAGACGATGCGCGATCCGGTGACCACGATCTCCTGGGGCGACGCCGGCGCGGGCGGGCCGGCGGGCGCCGCCGGCGCCTGCGCGAAGGCCGGCGCGGCGCATGTCAGCGCGGCCAGCGCGGAGCCGGCGGACAGCCAGGCCCGGCGCCGCGAGGCGGGATGGAATCGGTTCATATGTCTCTCCCCAAAGATCTGTTTTCGAAAGGAATTCACGGCTTCACCGCGTAGAGCGCGTGATGCGTCAGGATGAACAGGGTGCGCCTGGCCGGGCCGCCGAAGATCAGCTGGAGCGGGCGCTCCGGCACGTCGATCCGGCCGAGCGGCTTGCCGGCGGGATCGAAGACGAAGACCTGCCCGTTGGCGACATAGACGTTGCCCGCCGCATCGGCCGCGACGCTCTCCCCGCCCCGATTGGCGAAAGGCTTGAGATCGGTGACGGCCCCGCCCTCGCCGACGAGGCCGGAATAGGTTTTGTCCTCCGAACCGTTGCTCAGATAGACCCGCTCGCCGACCTTGGCGGAGACGAAGCCGTAGGTGTCGAGCGTGTCCGAGAAGCGCCAGCCGACATGGGTCTCCGGCCCCTGCTGGAACACGCGGAAGGCGGGCAGAACGAGGCTGCCGTCGGGCGAGACATATTCGCGCGCCTTGGGGCTGCCCATGTCGCGCGCGAACATCTCGGCCAGCGTGGTGAAATGGTCGGTCGCGGGATCGTACTGATCCTTGAACTCGCCATTGTTCCAGAGATTGGCGGGCAGCAGCACCTGCGCGCCCGAATGCGGCTTCACGGGCGTCGGCGCGATGAGGTCGATCCTGCCGTCCCGCCTGCCCGGGCGGAGGCTGTAGACGCTGCCCTCCGCGCCCAGCGAGGAGAGGACGAGCAGATTGCCGGAGCGATCCACCGCGAGATTCACGGGATCGACCGGATTGTCGCGCACGACGGTCAGGCCGGTCTTCTCCGTCCAGCTGTAGATGCGCTGGAAGCGGTGATCGACGAAGTAGAGCGTACCGTCATCGGCCACCGCCGCGCCGGAGATGGACCAGAAGTCGTCCTCCAGTGTCTCCACCTTCGCGCCCGCCGGGAAGACCGACGGCATGGGCGGCGGCGGCGGAGCGACAGGATCGGCCGGCACGTCCAGCACCGCGAACTCGCGCTCGCGCACCTGGAGCTTGTGCGTCACGTCGGTGATCGCATCCTCGAACGGGAATTTGCTGGCGCGCAGATAGGTGCCGCAGCCATTGGCATCGCAGGTGGCGTAGCCGCTCTCGGCGTTCACATGCACGTTGCGGAAGCGGATGTCGGCCGAATTGTAGAGCTTCACCGCCGTCGGCGCGGGCTTGAACGTCCGCGTGACGCGATAGCTGTGATAATTGGCGAACAGGATGTTGCGCGAGTTGCGTACCTCCAGCGACACGGCGTCGCCGCCCTCGCCCACCTCCTGCTCGGTCTGGGGGGCGAGGAATTCCCAATTCTCGACGCCGTCGAGCACGATCTCGTTGCGGACATGATGCTCGTTGGAGAATTCGTAGACATGCCCCGGCGTCGTCGTGTTCGAGACGTAGAGGCCGTTCTGCGCCTGGGTGTCGGGCGCCCAGATCGAGGCGAAGGTGCCGCCGCCGCCGTCCGTCACCCACAGGCCCGGATATTGCCCGTCCCAATGGTTGTTGGCGACGGGATCGCCGCCGGGCCGGCTGTAGAGATCGAGCGGCTTGCCGTCGGCGATGAAGGTGCCGCCCCCACCCTGGATCTTGACGTCGTCGATCAGCGAGGTCTCGCCCGCCTTCCACAGCACGGGGTTCACCCGGGGGTTGATCCGGCCGCCGAAGATGCCGAGGCCAAACAGGATGTTACGCCCGCCCTTCGGCGCCTCGACCAGCGCCTTGGGATCGCCGATGCCGGCGAAGGCGGGCGTGTTGTCGGGAAGCTGGAACTGGGTGAGGCTCGGATGCAGGCCGATCAGCACGGTGTCCGGCTTCATCCGCAGCGTGTCGCTGATCCGGTAGAAACCGATCGGGAAATAGAGCACGCGATGGGTGTCGATCGCCCGCTGGATCGCGGCGGTGTCGTCGGTGGTGCCGTCGCCCTTCACGCCTAGCGCGTGGACGTTGGTCCAATCCTTCGCATCGGGCAGCGCACGGATCGCGGGCAGGCTGGGTTTCGGCATGGCCGCGATGCGCGCCTGATCGATCTTCGTCTGATACGTGCCGGGAACGCCGAGCCCGTCCAGCGTCAGGCCATAGGTGAACGCCTTGACGCGATAGGCCGGCCCGGCTCCGGCGATCGTCTTCCCGCTGTCGCGGAAGCGCGCGAAGACCGGCGTGCCGCTCGCCACGGCATTGTCGAAGCCGATCTGGGTGTAGGCATTATCCTCGTTCGAGATGACGACGCCCGCCTTCGACACATTCTCGAAGCGGACGTCCTTGCCCCACAGCCAGTCGCCATAGCCCTTGTCGATCTCGATCCCGACCGGCACGTCGCGCATCGCCACGTTGACGAGCGTCAGCCCCGCCTCATGCTCGCGGATCGCAGCGTCGCGCTGGCCGTCGAAGGTGGAATCGATCAGGGTGAACTGCCAGGCGGGCGAGGTCTTCTCGGTGACGATGCCATAGCGGCCACCGTGGAAGTGCAGATCCTCGCATTCGTTGCCCGCCTGGTAGATGCCGGCGAAGCCCGACCCGATGCGGAAATCCATATGCGTCAGGAAGGCATGCTGGGCGACGCGGAAGCGCACGCCCGCCGCCGCCGGATTGCCGGCGCCGATCTCGATGTCGACGTTGCTCATCGCCGAATAGAAGGTCGCCGAATTGGCGTCGCGGATATGTTCGTCGAACGGCACGGCGGTCGGCACCGGCTCGGGCACCTTGCCGACCTCGTACTGATCGCCGCCCATGAAGACGACCATCGTCGCCACGCCCGTCTGGAAACCCGGCGTGGCATCGCCCAGTACCAAAGCCGGCCGGGTGGGGCCGACACCGAAGATCCGCACGCCCTGCGGCACCAGGATCGAGCGGGTGATGCGGTAGCGGCCCGACGGCAGGAAGACGATGCCCTCGCCCGTCTTGCCGCGCGACGCCGCGATCGCGGACTGGATCGCGACGGTATCGTCGGTGCGCCCGTCGCCGATGCCGCGCACGGTGACGGCACGGGGATCGTCCGGACGCTGGCTCCATGCCGAGGGCGCGGCCTGAACGGCCGCCGGAATGCCCGCCGCCATCACCGTTAGCGCTACCCAATCGAGCCGCATCCTGATCCCCTGTTGCGGTCCGGCGCATGCATGGCCCGGTCCTTGGATGGCTCACGATAGGCCCGCCGGCCTCCTTCAACAGCCGCGACCATGGTCCTAATTGGGCGTGAGCGATCCCACCGCCTAGAAGCAGGCCATGAGCCCCGCCGAGCGCCTCGCGGTGGGGAGCGGAGCAGATGAAGGGAATGGCTGTGTCGGGCGTAATCGAGACGAGCCGGATCGCTCCGCTGGCCATTATCGTGATGGGCGTGAGCGGCAGCGGCAAGTCCACTTTGGGCGCCCTGCTGGCCGGCCGCCTGGGCTGCGGCTTCCTGGAGGGCGATCGTTTCCATTCGGTGGCGAATGTCGAGAAGATGCGGCAAGGCGTGCCGCTGACCGACGAGGATCGCTGGCCCTGGCTCGACCGGCTCGGCGCCGCGATGGGCGAAGCGGTGGCGAAGAACGGTCTCGCCGTGGCCGCCTGCTCCTCGCTCAAGCGCAGCTATCGCGAGCGGCTGGCGGCGGCGACCGGCACGCCGACCGTCTTCGTCCTGCTCGACGCGGCGCCCGGCGAGCTCGAACGGCGGCTCGGCAACCGTCCGGGCCACTACATGCCGGCCAGCCTGCTCGACAGCCAGTTGCGGACTCTGGAGCGCCCCGCGGGGGACGAGCCGGCGCTCACGCTGGATTCGACCGAGGCACCGGAAATCCTGGGCGACCGGGTGATCGGCTGGATATCCCGGCGCATGGCGGAGGTACGATGACATGATCCGACGGCTGGCGATCGCCTTGCTGCTCACCCCTCTCGCGGCGGTGGCGGCAGCACCCGATCCGGCCGCGATCCCGCTCTGGCCGAACGGCGCGCCCGGCGCCGAGGCGCATCATGGCGAGCCCGAGCAGGTGGTCGACACCTATGTCCATCACGTCAGCGATCCCTCGCTCACGGTCTTCCGCGCCGATCCGCGCCACGCCAACGGCGTGGGCGTCATCGTCGTGCCGGGCGGCGGGCACCGGATGCTGGTGTGGGTGAACGAGGGCGTGATGCCCGCCCGCACGCTCAACCGCGCGGGGATCACCACTTTCGTGCTCAAATACCGCCTCGCGCGCGAACCGGGCTCATCCTATTCGATCGAGCGGGACGCGGCGGCCGATGCGCGCCGCGCGGTGCGCTGGGTGCGCGCGCATGCCGCCGATTACGGCGTGGACCCGCATCGCATCGGGCTGATGGGCTTTTCGGCGGGCGGCGAACTGGTCTCGCTGGCGGCCGACAATCCCGAGCCGCCGCGCGAGGGCCATGACGATGCGATCGACAAGCTGAGCGCCCGGCCCGATTTCCAGGTGCTGATCTATCCGGGGCCGCTCGGCATTCCTGCCGCCACGCCCGCAGGCGCGCCGCCCGCCTTCCTCGCCGCCGGCACGCTGGACCAATGCTGCGCGATGCCGACGCTGACCCTCTATCAACAACTGCGCGCCGCGAACGTCTCGGCGGAGCTGCATTTGTTTGCCGACACCGACCATGGCTTCAACGTCGCCATGCATTCGGAGCGGATCTCGATCCAGCATTGGCCGGATCGCCTGATCGACTGGCTGAGCGACGGCGGCTGGCTCACCGGCGGACAGGCCCGCACGGCCAAACCTTTCGAATAGCCGCCGCCGCGTGCCCGGCTCAGGGGCGCGCCGAATAGAGGGCGTGGTGACACAGGATGTAGAGCGTCCGCCCGTCCGTCCCGCCGAACAGCAACTGCAGCGGGCGCTCGGGCACGTCGATGCGATCGACCTGCTTTCCGGCCGCGTCGTAGACGAACACCTGCCCGTTCGCGACATAGACGCGCCCGTCCGGCCCGGCGGCGACGCTCTCCCCGCCCCGGTTGGCAAAGGGCTTGAGGTCGGTCACGCTGCCGCCCGGCCCGACGCGGCCGGAATAGGTCTTGTCCTCGGACTCGTTGCTCAGGAAGACGCGCTCGCCTTGCTTCGCGGTCACGAAGCCATAGGCGTCCAGCGTGTCGGAGAAGCGCCAGCCGATATGATCCGCCGGCCCCTGCTGGAACACGCGGAAGGCGGGGATGACGAGGCTGCCGTCCGGCGAGACATAATCCTGCGGCTTGGGCGTGCCGATATCGCGTGCGAACATCTCCGCCAGCGTGGTGAAGCGGTCGGTCGCGGGATCATATTGATCCTTGAACTCGCCATTGATCCAGAGATTGCCGGGCAACGCCGTCAGCCGCCCGTCGCGCGACGCGGCCGGCGTCGGCGCGATGACGGTCAGTTGCTCCTCGGACGATCCCGGCCTGAAGGCGTAGACGGTGCCGTTGCGGCCGTAGGAGGACAGCACGATCAGGTTGCCCGACCGGTCCATGGCGAGGTTCACCGGATCGAGCGGCGTGTCGCGCTCGGTGGTCAGCCCCTGCCCCTCGCTCCAGGCGTGGATGCGCTGCTGGCCATGGTCGACGAAATAGAGCTTGCCATGCGCATCCACCACGCCACCGCTCGCGGAGAAGAAGCCGTCGGCGAGCTTGGTCGTCTTGATCGCCGCCGCCGGTGGCGCCCCCGGATCGGCCGGTACGTCCAGCACCGCGAACTCGCGCTCGCGCGCCTCCAGCCCGTGCGTCACGTCGGTGATGGCATTCTCGAACGGGAATTTGCTGGCGCGCAGATAGGTCGCGCAGCCATTCTCGTCGCAGGTGCCGAGCCCGCTCTCCGCATTCACATGCACGTTGCGGAAGCGGATGTTCGCGCTCCCCTGCATCCGCACCGCCGCCAGCGCCGGCTTCACCGAGCGGGTGACGCGATAGGCGTGCAGGTTGGCGATCAGGATGTCCTTCGAATCGCGGATGTCGAAGGAAACGGTGTCCTGGCTCTCGCCGCTCTCCTCCTCGGTCTGTGGCGCGAGGAATTCCCAGTTGGCGACGCGGTTCAGCCCGAATTCGGTGCGGACGTGATGCTCGCTCGACATCTCGTAGACATGGCCCGGTGTGGTCGTGTCGGAAACGACCATCCCGGCCTGGGCATAGGTGTTGGGCGTCCACAGATTGGCGAAGGTGCCGCCGCCCCCGTCCGTCACCCACAGGCTGGGATATTGGCCGCCCCAGCGCTTGTGCGGATCCTGATCGGCGCTGTGCGTGTCATTATACGGATCGAAGCGCGTACCGTCCGCCAGCGCGGTGCCGTGGCCGCCCTGAAACTTCACGTCCTCCACCAGCGAATGTTCGCCCGCCTTCCACAGCAGGGCCGTCGCGCGCATGTTGATGCCGCCCGTGAAGAGGCCGAGGCCGGTGACGATCGTGTCGCCGCCCTTCGGCGCCTCGATCAGCGCGCGGGGCGTGCCGATGCCCTGGAAGGCCGGTGTCCTGTCCGGAATGATGATCTGGGTGAGATCGGGGTGGAGGCCGATCAGCACGGTGTCCGGCTTCAGCCGCAGCGTGTCGGTGGCGATATAGCGACCAGCCGGGAAATAGAGCACGCGATGGGTGTCGATCGCCCGCTGGATCGCGGCGGTGTCATCGGTGGTGCCGTCGCCCTTCACGCCGAGCGCGTGGACGTTGGTCCATTCCTTCGCATCCGGCAGCGCGCGGATGGCGGACTGAAGCGGCTTGGGCAGCGTCGCGATGCGCGCCTGATCGATCTTCGTCTGGTAGGTGCCGGGAACGCCTAGCCCGTCCAACGTCAGGCCGTAGGTGAACGCCTTGACGCGATAGGCCGGCCCGGCTCCGGCGATCGTCTTCCCGCTGTCCCGGAAGCGCGCGAAGACCGGCGTGCCGCTCGCCACCGTATTGTCGAAGCCGATCTGGGTGTAGGCATTGTCCTCGTTCGAGATGACGACGCCCGCTTTCGACACATTCTCGAAGCGGACGTCCCTGCCCCACAGCCAGTCGCCATAGCCCTTGTCGATCTCGATGCCGACCGGCACGTCGCGCATCGCCACGTTGACGAGAGTCAGCCCCGCCTCATGCTCGCGGATCGCGGCGTCCCGCTGGCCGTCGAAGGTCGAGTCCAGCAGCGAGAATTGCCAGGCGGGCGAAGGCTTCTCGGTCAGGATGCCATAGCGGCCACCGTGAAAGTGCAGATCCTGCGCCATGTTGGCGGCCTGGTAGATGCCGGCGAGACCCGACCCGACGCGAAAGTCCATATGCCGCAGATAGGCATGCTGCGCAGCATGGAAGCGCACCCCCACCGCCGCCGGATTGCCCGCGCCGATCTCGATGTCGACATTGCTCAGCGCCGAATAGAAGGTACCGGGATTGGCATCCGCGATATCCGGACGGAAGGGCACGGAATCGGGCGGCGGGAACGGCACCTGGCCGTGCGGCGCGCGCACCTCGCCTTTCGGCCCGCGCCCGGCGAAGATCAGCATCGTCGCCACGCCCGTCTGGAAGCCGGGCGTGGCATCGCCCAGCACCAGCGCCGGCCGCGTCGGCCCCGTGCCGAACAGGCGCACGCCCGGCCAGAGGAAGAGCGAACGGGTGATGCGGTAACGGCCGGACGGGAGGAAGACGATGCCCTCGCCTTTCGCCGCCGCCTGGTCGAGCGCCTGCTGGATCGCGGCGCCATCGTCCGCCCGCCCGTCGCCGGTCGCGCGCACGGTGACGGCGCGCGCGTCGTCCGGCGCGCGGCTCAGCATCGAGGCACCGGCCGCGCCCGCCGTCGCGTGGGAGGCCAACAGGGCGCCGGCCAGCAGGCTCGACCCGATCATCCAGACATGCCGAGACGCCACTTCACCCTCCCTTGCCGATCGCCGAGCGATAGCCGCTCCCGCCATCGCCGGCAGGCGCGACCATGGTCCCGGGTGGATCAGGGCATCAGCCGCTTGCGCCCCTGCGACAGGTGCCAGCGCATCGCCAGCGCCGCCGCATCGCCATCCTGCGCGCGGATCGCGTCGACGATCATCTCATGCTCCTCGATCATCGCATTGATCGCCTCGGGCGGGCGCGAGCGCGAGATGTCGACGCCGGCGCGCAGGATGCGATCGATCTCGTCATGCATGTGATCGAAGCTGGAAAGGAAGATCGGATTCGCCGTCGCCTCGAAGATCGCGCGGTGCAGATCCATGTCCTCGACATGCGCCGGGCCGCTGGAGCGCAGCGCATTGGTGAGCGAGGCCATCGCCTGCTCGATCACCGCCATCTGCTCGCTCGAACGTCGGGTGGCGGCGAGCCGGGCAGCCTCCGCCTCCAGCACGAAGCGCACCTCATAGCTGCCCATCGTCGCCGCGAGATTCTGCATCGGCATGTGCGAGCCGAGCCGGGCCGACGGGCGCCGCTTCACGAAGGAGCCGGCGCCGCGCCGCGCCTCCGTGATCCCGTCCGACGCGAGCCGGACCAGCGCCTCGCGCACGATGGTGCGCGACATGCCGAACATCTCGGCCAGCCGCGTCTCGGACGGCAGGCGATCACCGATCTGGAGGTCGTCGGCGTTGATCAGTTCGACGATGCCCGCATAGGCCCGATCGGCCAGCCTTTCTTCCTGCATGCCCACGCCCCCGTTCACAGCAGCGCACTTCCTGCAAGCACGAAGCCCAGCCCGACAAGGGAGACGATGGTCTCCATCACCGACCAGGTGCGGAACGTATCCTGCGTGCTGGTGCCGAGATAGCTGCGCACCAGCCAGAATCCGGGATCGTTGACGTGGGAGAAGAAGATCGAGCCCGCCCCGATCGCCAGCACCGTCCATTCGGGCGAGGCGCCCGTCGCGGCGACGACGCCGGGCATGATGCCGGCGGCGGTGATGGTGGCGACCGTCGCCGATCCGGTGGCGAGGCGGATGCAGACCGCCACCGCCCAGGCCATCGGGATCGCCGGGATGCCGCCCTGCGCCGCGACCTGCGCCAGGAAATCGGCGAGACCGGCCGAAACCAGCACCTGCTTGAGCGCGCCGCCCGCGCCGATCGCGAGGATGATCGCGCCGGCCGGCTTCATCGCTTCGGACCAGATCGCGCCCTGCACGCTTGCTTCGCCCATCCGCCGCCCGAACAGCAGCGGCATGGCGACGAGGTTCGCGATCACCAGCGCCAGCACGGGATTGCTCACCGCGCCCAGCCAGGCGAGGCGTGGCGCAAGGTCGGCCGGCACCACCGCGCCCACCTGCCCCGCCGCGATCAGCAGCACCGGCAGCAGCACGCTGAGCAGCGCGCGGCCGACGCCCGGCGCCGCGACCAGCGGCTCGGCAGGCTCGATCACGGGCGCGGACGGACGCACCCGCCGCGCGATCCACGCGGCGAAGAGCGGGCCGGAGATGACCGCCGTGGGGATGCCGATCGCGATACCGTAGAGCATCGTGCGGCCGAGGCTGGCGTGCAGCGCATCCACCGCGAGCAGCGGGCCGGGATGCGGCGGCACCAGCGCATGGAGAGTCGAAAGCCCGGCCAGCGCCGGCAGCATCAGGCGCAGGCGGATGCTCGCCGCGTCGCCCTCGCCCGCGATGCTGGCGGCAGCGGCCGCCGCGATCGGCAGCAGGAGTACGACGCCGGTCTCGAAGAACAACGGCAGGCCGATCAGCAGCGCGACGCCCATGCTCATCCACGGTGCCGCGGCCGGCCGGGCATGGCGCAACGTGGAACGAGCGAGCGCGCCGGCGCCATCGGATAGCTGCAGCATCGCGCCGAGCGACAGGCCGAGCGCGACGACCAGGCCGGTGCCGCCCAGCACGTCGCCCGCGCCCTTCTGCACCGCCTTGGCGGCATCGGCCATCGGCATGCCGACCAGCAGGCCGACCAGGAAGGCGCCGCACAGCAGGGCCAGGAAGGGATGGAAGCGCCCCTTGACGATCAGCGCGATGGCCGCGCCGATGCCCAGCACGGCGGAGAGGATGAGCCGGACGTCCTCGCTCATCGGGCCGTCGCCAGAGGCCCGTTCATGCCCGCCCGCGCGCGCCTGCCATCCCCGCCCATGCCATCCTCCTGCATCGAAGGGCGGTGCGCCGCCCCTTCATTCTCCGGCAAGCTGTATAACAGATCAATCGATCGGCCAGCATGAAAACGCATATTGACGCGCAATCCCCGTCACAATATCAAAAAGCTGTCCAACTGATTTCAGCTTCATGAAAAGCGGAACGGCATGCGGACCCGAGAGCGCGACCGACGGTATCCGAATCGCGCGCAACAGGGAGAGATACTGTGAGCAAGACAGCCCATGACGGCGCGATGCTGCGGAGCGATGCGGCAATCCGGCTGACGCCGACCCAGTTCAAGGTCATGCAGGGCGTCCGCTCGGGCCAGCTCAACAAGCAGATCGCCTTCGATCTCGGCATCGCCGAGAAGACGGTGAAGGCGCACATGACGGCGCTGATGCGCAAGCTGAACGTGCGCAACCGCACCCAGGTCGCGGTGGCGGCGCAATCCTTCCTCGCCTCCCCATCCTGAGGTCCACGGCGCGCGCGACCGAAAGCGGGAGACGCCCGTCGCATGGACGCGCCTCGCCCAAGCATGATAACGCTATCAACATCGGTGCGGGCGGCGCGACTCACGCCATCGCGCGGACGAGCGGGAGGCTGAGGACCCGATGGCCGGATGTCATGAACAGCGTCCGGCCGCCATTCCCGAAGGCGCAATTGGCGATCGGCCCGTCCGAGACGATCAACCCCAGCGGCTCGGCCTCGGGCGTCAGGATCATCATGCCGCCGGGCACCGAGCAGAACAATGTGCCGTCGCGGCCGACCTTCATCCCGTCGGGCAGGCCCGGCGCGTCCTTCGCCAGCATCGGCCGGGCGTCCAGCCAGATCCGCGAAGCGGTGGGCAGCCCGCGCGAATCGAGATCATAGGCCATGATGCGCGGCGCCTGTTCGTCCGACACCGAGACGTAGAGCCGTCGTTCGTCGGGCGAGAGCGCGACGCCGTTGGGCCGGGTGAGGCGATCATCCACCAGCACCGCCTCGCCGCCCGGCGTCCAGCGATAGACGCCGTTGTGGGGCAGTTCCTTCAGCGACGAGCTATCGCCATCCGCGAGTCCGTAAGGCGGATCAGTGAAGTAGATCGCGCCGTCCCGCGCCACGTGCAGGTCGTTGGGGCTGTTGAATCGCTTGCCCTGGTAGCGGCCGACCAGCACCGTCCGCTCCTTGGTCGCGAGGTCCAGCCGGTCGATGCTGCGGCCGCCGCTGTTGGCGATGAGCAGGTGGCCGGCATGATCGAGCGCGAGGCCGTTGGAGCCCGGCTCGCGCACCAGCTTCGGGTCGGTGCCGCCCGCCCCGGACGGCGACAGGAAGGTCTCGGCCGGCGCCCCCTGCCGCCATCGGCGCATGATGTTCGCGGGCGGATCGGAAAAGAGCAGATAGCCCCCCTTCGATACCCAGACCGGCCCTTCGGCCCACTGGATGCCGGTGGCGATCACCGTCACCCCCGCCCCCGGCGCGACGATGCGATCGAGCTTGGACGACAGGCGGCGAACGGTCGGCTGCGCCGCCGCGCGCAGGGTCGATGCGCCGAGCAGGGCGACGCCACCGGCCAGGAAGGCGCGGCGGCCGAAGCCGGCGGAAGCGGGGTTCGAATGATCGGACATGACCGGGATTATACCGCTCACATCGAATAGCGACAGAGGGAGAGACGCCATGGAGATCGATCGACGCAACATGCTCGTGGGCGGCATGGCGCTTGCCGCCGCCGGCGCCACGGGGGCCTTCGCTGCCGAACCCGATCGCAAGATCGGCTATGCGATCGTCGGCCTGGGCTATTACGCGCTCAAGGTGATCCTGCCGCAATTCGCGAATTGCAGCCGGTCGCGCGTGGTGGCGCTGGTGAGCGGGGATCCGGCCAAGGCGCGCGCCACCGCGCAAACCTACGGCGTGCCGGATCATGGCATCTACGATTATGCCCATTTCGACGACATCCGGAACAATCCGGATATCGACGTGGTCTACATCATCCTGCCCAACGGCCTGCACGCCGAATACACCATCCGCGCCTTCAAGGCCGGCAAGCACGTGCTGTGCGAGAAGCCGATGGCGGTCTCCGCCGCCGAATGCGAGGCGATGATCGCCGCCGGGCGTGCGGCCAATCGCAAGCTGATGATCGGCTATCGCTGCCATTTCGAGCCGTTCAACCGCGAGGCGATGCGGCTGGCGCGCACCGGCGCGGCGGGGCGGATCCGCTACGTCCGCTCCGAACATGGCTTCGTGCAGCGCGATCCCACCAAGTGGCGCCTCCACCGCGCGCTTTCCGGCGGCGGATCGCTGATGGACATCGGCATCTATGCGCTCCAGGCCGCGCGCTACATGAGCGGCGAGGAACCCGTCTCGATCACCGCCAAGGATTCCACCGACCGCACCGATCCCCGCTTTCGCGAGGTGGAGGACATGATCGAGTGGACCATGCTCTTCCCCTCGGGCGCGATCGGCGGCTGCCTGTCCATGTACAGCGCCAACCAGAATCACGTGCTGGCGATGGGCGACAAGGGCCGCATCGAACTGGAGCCCGGCACCCGCTATGACGGCAATCGGATGTGGGTGGGCGCGGACGGCCGCGAGCGGGAGATCACCAACCCCCCGCCCGGCCCCGGCGTCAACCAGTTCGTCGGCCAGCTCGATCACATGGCCGATTGCGTGCTGACCGGCCGCGAACCGATCGTGCCGGGCGAGGAAGGCCTGCGCGACATGCGCATCATCGAGGCGATCTACCGCTCGGCCCGCGAAGGCCGCACCGTCACCCTGTGATGCCGACGAGGATCGCCCCATGAAACGCATCGCTTTGGCGCTCGCCGCTTTGTTCGCCGTCCTGCTCCCCGCCGCCGCCCGCGCCGACGACCAGTTCAAGCTGCTGGTCGTCGCCATCTCCAGCAAATATCATTACGAATTCATCCCGATCGCGCGCGACAGCCTGACCCGCATGGCCCGCCAGCACAGCTTCGGGCTGGTCTGGGCCGACAAGCCCGACGTGTTCGACACCGATCTCCGCCCCTATGCCGCGGTGATGTTCCTGAACACGCCGGCCGAGCAGCTCAGCCCGGCGGAGCGCGCCAATTTCGAGGCCTATATGCGCAGCGGCGGCAACGCCATCGTCGTCCATCGCGCAGCCATCATCCCCGCCGATGCCTGGCCCTGGTACGAGAAACTGGTCGGCCGCCGGGTGGGTACCCATCCCATGCTGCAGACCGGCGTGGTGACGATCGCCGATCGCAATTTCCCGGCCACCTACGGCCTTGCCGACCGCTGGGTGTGGAGCGACGAGTTCTACCCGACCACCAATCCCTATGACGTCGCGATCAAGCCGGTTCTGGACGTCGACGAGACCAGCTACGATCCGACGCGGATCTGGCCCGGCCAGACGGCGAAGGGCATGGGCAAGGATCATCCGGTCGCCTGGTATCACCGATACGAGAACGGCCGCGTGTTCGTTACCACGCTGGGCCACAATGGCGACGATTATGCCGACCCGCTGTACCTGACCCACCTGCTGGGCGGCATCTACTGGGCGGCGACGGGGCGCGGCCAGCTGCACTGAGCGAAGGCCGATCGACGCGCGTTGCTCCCGGCCCCGTTCCGGTTATGCTGCCCGCCGGGCCGGGGGAGCGCTGGATGGACGGAACGCAGGACGGGATCGATCCATCGGGCGCCAAGGCGCATGGCCGGCTCGGCGTCGGCATGTGCATCGCACTGGTCGTCGGCAACATGATCGGCTCCGGCGTCTTCCTGCTGCCCGTGTCGCTCGCGCCGCTCGGCTGGAGCTCGGTCTATGGCTGGCTGCTGACCATCGGCGGCACCCTGTGCGTCGCCTTCGTGCTGGCGCGGCTGGCGCGGGACATGGCCGGCGGCTGCGGGCCGTTCACCTACGCCCATGCCGCCTTCGGCCCCGCCGTCGGCTTCACCATCGCATGGAGCTACTGGATCTCGGTATGGGTCGCCAATGCCACGCTGGCGGTCGCCGCGGTCAGCAACCTCTCGATCCTCTTCCCCGGCCTCGCCTCCACGCCCGGACTGCCCGCAATCGCCGCGATCGTGCCGATCTGGGGGCTGACCGTGGTCAATTGCCTCGGCGTACGGCGGGCGGGTGGCGTGCAGTCGCTGACGACGATCCTCAAGATCGTCCCGCTGGCCGGCGCGATCGTCATCGGCGCATGGCTGCTGCTGACCGGCAAGGTGTCGCCGGCGCCCGCCACGTCGCAGCCGGTGACCGCCGCGGGCATTCGGATGGCGGCGACTCTCACCCTGTTCGCCCTGCTCGGTTTCGAGAGCGCGCTGGTGGCGGGCGACCGGATCGAAAATCCGAAGACGACGATTCCCCGCGCCACTTTGTTCGGCACCGCGATCACCGGGCTGATCTACCTGCTCGCCTGCTCGGCCGTCACCCTGCTGCTGCCCGATGGGGCGGTGACTCGCTCCAACGCGCCCTTCGCCTTGTTCTTCTCCACCTTCGTCCATCCCGCGCTCGGCCCCGTCATCGCGCTGTTCGTGGTCGTCGCGGCGCTGGGCGCGCTCAACGGCTATGTCCTGCTGCAGGGCGAATTGCTGCTGACGCTGGCGCGCGAGCGGATGCTGCCCGCGTGGTTCGCGCGGGAGAACCGCCACGGCACGCCGCAGCGCGCCCATATCGTCTCCAGCGGGCTCGCCAGCGCGGTGGTGCTCGCCAATTATACGCGAGGCCTGGCCGATCTGTTCGAGTTCATGGTGCTCGTCACCACGTCGGTGTCGATCATCTTCTACATGGCCGGCACGCTGGCGAGTTTCCGGCTGCTGCGCACCGGCCGGATCTGCGCCTCGCGCGGGTTCGAGGCGATCGCCGTCGTCGGCTTCCTCTATTCGGCCTGGACCTTCTATGGCGCCGGCCTCGAGGCCAGCATCTGGAGTTTGGCGATGACGGCCGCCGGCCTGCCCATCTACCTCTTCATGGCCCGATCGGGATCGAAGCGTGCGGCGATGCCGGCCCGGCCCGAGGCCTGAGCGTCAGCGCGCGAACCGCGCCGCCGCCCGCTCGGCCCGGGCGATGCCGAAGCCGATCGACACCCAGTGCGCGGCCCGTGCACCGGCCGCCGCGCCACCAGCCAGCTGCCAGTGCGACAGCGCCTCGTCGACGGTCAGCCCGCGCTCCGTCGCACTGTCGATCGCCTGCCTGATCACGCCGGTATCCATGCGTCGCTTGAACTCCATTTCGGACTAACGACTCCTGACGAGAGGTGGTGAAGGCGCCCTTCACCAACTGGACATCAGTCTAAGTCCAAGAAAGCCGGGACATCTTGCGCGCCCTGATCGTTCATCCCCCGAGCAATCGACGGGAGAGAGACGATGGCCGACGAAACCCAGCTGAAGCGCGATCTGTGGAAGCGCATGGAGAGCAGCCCCTTCCTGATGATCGGATTGACCGGCACGGGCGAGCATAGCGAGCCGCTCACCGCGCAGCTCGACAAGGATCAGGTCGATACGCTCTGGTTCTTCGTCGGTAAGGACAACCGGCTGGCCAAGGGCGGCCAGGCGATGGCGCAATTCGTGTCCAAGGGGCACGATTATTTCGCCTGCCTCTCCGGCACGGCGCGCATCCACAACGATTTCGCGATGATCGACAAGCTCTGGTCGCGGCAGGTGGAAAGCTGGTTTCCGGGCGGCAAGGACGATCCCAATCTCACGCTGCTGCGCTTCGATATCGACAGCGCGGAATTGTGGGAAGCCGACATGTCGCTGAGCGGCAAGGTGAAGATGCTGTTCGGCGCGAAGATCGATCCGAGCGAGGAAGGCAGCCATGCGCGGGTGAGCAGCACCGCGGGCGGCTGAGCCGTCAATCCTCGGCGGGCGGGATCTCCTCGGGATCCCGCGTCAGCCCCCGCCAACTCCAGCGCGCGAGCATTGCCAGGCCGTAGAAGGTCATCATGAAGATCGCCTGGAGGACAAGGCCCAGCGCGACGCTGACGGGCGTCACGAGGAATTGGGCGCCCCTCGCGCTGGCCTCGCGATCGGCCATCAGCGTCGCGGCGATCCCGATGATCACGGCGGCGACGGCGAGCCAGGACGCGCCCTTCCAGCGGAAACGCGGGCCGGCGGCGCCAAGATAGATCGCGATGAACGCTGCCAGTAGGCCGAGCATGGCCGCGATGATCCCCCTGGGCGCCCCCAATAGCGCCTCAGGCGTCTCAACGCGCGCCTGTCCTTTGCGTTGCTCGGGTTTCGAGAGAAAATGGTCCGACTTGGTGCAACCAGCGTGGGAGTCAGCGCGGCTTGCGGAAGCGATAGAGGAAGCGATCGGTCTGCCCCCGGATCGCCGGATCGAAGACCAATTTGGTATGGTCGTCGGCCGGATTGGCGAGCAGCGGGCTTTGCGCCTCCAGCACGAAGCCGGCCGCGCGGAAATCCGCCTGCACCGTCGCGGGATCGATGCGATGAAGTTGATCGACGATCGCGCGCGTATCGCCGGCCGGGCCGACATGATCGATCACGCCGACGATCCCGCCCGGCTTCATTGCCGCATAGAGGGTCTTGAGGAAGGCGGCGGGGTCGGTACGCGGAATCTTGTACTTTTCCGACGTCCAGTAGAGGTCGTGATAATTGAGGCTGATGATCGCGAAATCGAAGCTGCGGGGCGTCGCCGCGAAGGCCTCGAACGGATAGTGGACCAGGCGGATGCCCGGCTGGCGCGCCTGCAGCCCCTTGAGCGTCTCCTGCTCCTTCGGGCTGGTATAGAATTGATCCGGCTCGAAGGCGGTGACGTGTCCCCTGGGGCCGACCGCTCGCGCCATGATCTCCGCCCAATAGCCCGATCCCGTGATGAGATCGGCGGCGGCCACGCCTTTCTGCAGGCCGAGGAAGGCCAGCACCTCGGCCGGCTTGCGCCCCTCGTCGAGCTTCGTCGCATCCGCCGGGCGGCCGGGCGCCGACACCGCGGCGGGGAGATCGGGGGCGGCCGCCACGGCCGGCATCGCCAGCGCCAGTGTCACCGCCAGCATCCAAGTCGATCGCGTCATGCCATTCCTCCCTGTCTCGGGCGGACGCTGCGCCAGGAGCACGCTCCGTTCAAGAGGAACGGCGACACCGGTCGAACCGCACCGCCTGTTCGTCGAACGCGATCCGCCTAGCCGGCCCTGCGCAGCGTGACGGGAACGGACTTGTAGGCCGGCGTGCCGCTTTGGGCGTCGTAATCGCCGAGCGCCATCAGGCAGTTGGCCTCGGGATAATAAGCCGCCAGCGAGCCGCGCGCGATGGCATGCGCCACCACCGTCTGCGCCGCCAGCACCCGCTGGCCGGCCAGCACGTCCACGCGATCGCCATGCGCGAGGCCCTGCGCGGCGAGATCGTCGGCATGGGCGAAGATCACGTCGCGGCGGCCGGAGATGCCGCGATAGCGATCGTCGAGGCCGTAGATGGTGGTGTTGTACTGGTCGTGGCTGCGGATCGTGGTCAGCGTCAGCCGGGTATCGTCCCGCCCGTCATCCTCGTCGGTTTTCGGAAAGACGAGGAAGTGGGCCTTCTTGTCCGGGGTCGTCCATTCGCGGGTCGACGGGCCGATATGGAGGCGGAAGCCGCCCGGCTCGCGGATGCGGATGTTGAAATCGAAGAAGTCCGGGAAGACCTGCTCGATCTTGTCGCGCACCTGGTCGTAATCGGCGACCATGCCCTCCCAGTCGACGGGCGAATCAGGCCTCGTCTCGCGCGCCAGCCGGGCGATGATCGCGGGTTCCGACATCAGGCCCGGCGCCACCGGCTTCAGCTTGCCGCGCGAGGCGTGGACCATCGACATCGAATCCTCGACCGTCACCGATTGCGGGCCGGAGGCCTGCATGTCCTGCTCGGTGCGGCCCAGGCAGGGCAGCACGATCGTGTCGCGTTTGGCGGCGAGCAGGCAGGTGCGGTTGAACTTGGTGACGATCTGCACCGCCATGTCGAGATTGCGGAAAGCTTCGAAGCAGGCTTCGGGATCGGGCATCGCCACGGCCAGATTGCCGCCCAGCCCGATGAAGGCCTTCGCCTTGCCCGCGCGCATCGCCGCCAGCGCCTCCACGGCGTTGTGACCGTGCTTGCGCGGGCTCGCGATGCCGAACGCGCCGTCCAGTCGCGCCAGGAAATCCTCCGTCGGGATCTCGGTGATGCCGACGGTGCGATCGCCCTGCACGTTGGAATGGCCGCGCAGCGGGCAGATGCCGGCGCCGGGCTTGCCGATATTGCCCCGCAGCAACAGCAGATTGGCGATCTGCTGGACATTCTCGGTGCCGTGGCGATGCTGGGTGATGCCCATGCCGTAGCAGAGGATCACGCGCTCGGCCGCGGCATAGGTGTCCGCCATGCTCTCGATCGCGGTGCGGGTGAGGCCCGAGCGGCGGACGATCGTCTCCCACTCGGTGGCCTCGATATCGGCCCTGAGCGCGTCGATGCCGGTCGTCTCGGCGGCGATGAAGGCATGATCCAGCGCGTCGCGCTCGAACAGGCGCTTCATCATGCCTTTCAGCATCGCGACGTCGCCGCCGACCTTCACCAGGTGATAGGCCGATGCCAGCGGCGTGTCGCGCGGCAGCAGCATCTCGGTCGGGTGCTGGGGCGACTTGAACCGCTCCAGCCCGCGCTCGCGCAGCGGGTTGGCGACGACGATCGGCACACCCCGCCGCGAGGCGTCGCGCAGGGTCGAGAGCATGCGCGGATGGTTGGTGCCGGGATTGTGGCCGATGCAGAAGATCGCATCGCACTGGTCGAAATCCTCGAGCGTCACGGTGCCCTTGCCGACGCCGATCGACTGCGGCAGGCCGACCGAGGTCGCCTCGTGGCACATGTTCGAGCAATCGGGGAAATTGTTGGTCCCGAACTCGCGCGCATAGAGCTGGTAGAGGAACGCCGCTTCGTTGGAGGCCCGGCCGGAGGTGTAGAATTCCGCCTCGTCCGGATGATCGAGCGCGCGCATCCCCGCGCCGATCCGCGCGAAGGCCTCGTCATAGGAGATCGGCAGATAGCGGTCGCTCGCCGCATCGTAGCGCAGCGGATGGGTCAGCCGGCCGGCATCCTCCAGCGCATGATCGGTCCAGCCCCACAATTCGGTCGCCGTGTGCCGCGCGAAGAAATCGGGATCGACGCGCTTCGCCGTCGCCTCCCAGGTCACCGCCTTGGCGCCATTCTCGCAGAATTCGAAGGAGGAGGTGTGCCGGGGATCGGGCCAGGCGCAGCCGGGGCAATCGAAGCCGTCGGGCTGGTTCATCTGCAGCAGCGCGCGCGTGTCCGGGCTGGCGCCCATCTGGTCCCGCACCGCGACCGCCACGGCGCGCAGCGCGCCCCAGCCGCCCGCCGGCCCGTCATAGTCGGCGATGCCCTCCGGGCGCTCGCTCCTGTCTTCGTCGGTCGTCATGCCGGCCTTGTACGCCCGACGGCGCGGCAGGGCCAGATCAGGAAAAGAATCCGATCAGCGAATGCAGCAGGCCCTGGGGCTTCCCGCGCCCATATTTCTCGGGATCGCTCCGCCGCAGCCGCGCGACCTCCTTGAGCGTCAGCCGATACCGATATCGATCCGCTTCGGTGACATTCTCGCGCTCGATCTTGGCGCGCAGGACATCCTCCGCGTCGTCGCCATGATCGCGGATCAGCCAGCGCGCCTGGTCGCGCGCACGACTCTCCACGTGGATGTCCACTCCCTTGGGTTTGAGCATTATCCCTGTTCCGTACGCAACACTGGCCTGGACGGGTAACATAATCATCACATTCGGACCGAGAAAAGGTCCCTTCTGGTCGAACCACAGGATTTTACAGGACCGTTGCAAAGCGGTCGCGGCCCAATTGCGACGGGGCGGCAAGCGCTTAACCGTATTGCAAGCTTCAAGACATACCAGAATGGAGGTAATCAGCGCGGTGATCCAGGATGCTCTACGCCCCGGCCAGTAAAACCAAGAAGCGCAGCCTCGTGCAGGCCGATGCGGGAGCAGCGGTGGTGACGGAGGCGATGGCGCCCGATGCGCAGCTGCGCGCGATCCGGCTGGAGGCGCTGGCGCAGTTCGCGCCCCTGCTCGCCGGCGCGGTGGTGCTGAGCTGCTTCGTGCTCGCCGCCATCCTGTTCGGCCGGATCGAAACCTCCCACGTCGTCGGCTGGTCGCTGCTGGTGATCGCGAGCAGCTGGATCATGGTGCGGCGGCTGGAGAACAACGCGCTTCTCTACATCCGCCGCGCGCCGCCGCTGCACACGCAGATCGAGGCGGGCCTGCTCGTCGGTCTCGTGGCCGGCGCCTGGGCGGTGATCCCGATCACTTTCTATCCCGGCCAGCCCGAGGATATCCAGACCGTGCTCGTCGGCGCCATCTGCGCGATGATGTGCGGCGCGCTGGCGATCGCCGCCGTGCCGAGCGCGGCGGTGATCTGGGCGGGCATCCTCGCCGGCAGCCTCGGCATCGCGCTCCACCTGGACGGCGATCGCTTCTCGCTGCCGCTGACCTTGCTCGTGCTCTTCCATTTCGGCTTCATCTTCGCGGTGATCCGCCGCAACGCGACGCTGCTCACCGAACGCGCCAAGCGCGAGGCGCGCCAGCAGGTCGATGTCGATTCCGCCGCCCGCCTGATGCGCGAATATGAAGAGCGCGGCACCAGCTGCCTGTGGCAGACCGACGCGACGCACATCCTCACCTACGCCACGCCCAGCATCGCGGCGTTGCTCGGCCGGCCGATGAACCGGCTGGTCGGGAGCGCGCTGCCCGCGCTGATCGGCGGCAGCGGCGCGCTCGGTTCCGCGATGCTCGGCCGGGCCGCCTTCAGCGGCATCGAGGTGGAGCATGGCGAGGGTCTCAATCGCCGCTCGATCGCCTTCGCGGGCACGCCGATCGTCGATTCCGCCGGCGACTTCCTCGGCTTCCGCGGCAGCTGCTCGGACATCACGGAGACCCGCAGCTCGGAACGCCGCCTGCGCCAGCTCGCCAGCCTCGACGTGCTGACCGAGCTGCCCAACCGCATGCGCATGCGCGAACTGCTCGGCGAGGCGCTGCTGTCGGCGCGCGCCTCCGGGCGGCCCTGCGGCATGCTGCTGCTCGATCTCGACGGCTTCAAGCCGGTCAACGACACGTTCGGCCATCCCAAGGGCGACGCCGTGCTCAAGACCGTCGCCGAGCGGCTGGTCAGCCAGATCGGCACCCACGGCATCGTCGGGCGCCTGGGCGGCGACGAATTCGGGATCGTCCTGCACGACGCACAGAATCGCAAGGCGGTGCACGAACTGGCCAACAGGCTGATCGCCCAGGTTTCAGAGCCTTATGTGCTGGACGGCGTTTCCGTGCGCATCGGCGTCTCGATCGGCGGTGCGTTCGGGCCGGTCGACGGCGACACGGTCGACGATCTCGTCAAGAAATCCGATCTCGCGCTCTACGAGGCGAAGGCCGCCGGGCGCGGCACCTACCGCCATTTCGAGCGCTCGATGCAGACCGAGGCCGAGAATCGGCTGCGGCTGGAGCATGATCTGCGCCTCGCCATCCAGCTCAACCAGTTCCGCCTCTATTACCAGCCGCTGATCGATTCCCAGACCCAGGAGGTGAAGGGCTTCGAAGCGCTGATCCGCTGGCAGCACCCGGTGCGCGGCTTCGTGTCGCCCGCCGAATTCGTGCCGCTGTCCGAGGAGATCGGGCTGATCCACGAACTCGGCGAATGGGTGGCGCGCACCGCGATCAAGGATTGCGCGCAATGGCCCTCGCCGATCAGCGTCGCGGTTAACCTCTCGCCGATCCAGCTCACCTCGCCGGGCCTGCCGGCGATGATCTCCGACGCGCTGACCCGCGCCAAGCTGCCCGCCAACCGGCTCGAGCTGGAAGTGACGGAAAGCGTCTTCCTGCAGGATTCGGAAGGCTCGCTGGACGTGCTGCGCCGGCTTCGCGCGCTGGGCGTGCGGATCGCGCTGGACGATTTCGGCACCGGCTATTCCTCGCTCGGCTATCTCAACCGCACGATCTTCAACAAGCTCAAGATCGACGGCAGCTTCGTGCGCGGCGCCGCGACACGATCGGAGACGGTCTCGATCATCCAGGCGATCGTCACCCTCGCCAACTGCTTCGGCATGACGATCACCGCCGAGGGCGTCGAGACGCAGGAGGATTATCGCCGCATGGCCGATCTCGGCTGCCACCAGATGCAGGGCTATCTGTTCGGCCGGCCGGTGCCGTTCGAGCGCGCCACCGAATTGGTCGGCACGCACTGGAGCGAGGCTCGCCGACTCGCGTCCGCCTGATACAGTGTTGCGGCCGGACCCCGCTCGGGGCTAGGCCGTAACCATTGATATCGGTCGGGAGAGATCATGAAGCTCGCATCCCTGAAGGGTGGCCGCGATGGCCGCCTCGTCGTCGTGTCGGATGATCTCCACTGGTGCGCCGACGCCGCGCACATCGCCCCCACCCTGCAGGCCGCGCTCGACGACTGGGCGCATGTCGAGCCGGAGCTGCGCAACCTCGCGACGGATCTGCAGCACGAGGCCATCCCGATGATGCGCTTCCGCGAGCACAATGCGGCCGCCCCGCTGCCCCGCGCCTATCAGTGGGCGGACGGATCGGCCTATGTGAATCATGTCGAACTGGTCCGCCGCGCGCGCGGCGCCGAACTGCCCGAAAGCTTCTGGACCGATCCGCTGATGTACCAGGGCGGCTCCGACGGTTTCCTCGCCCCCCGCGATCCCATCCCGCTCGCCGATGCCGAATGGGGCTGCGACATGGAGGGCGAGATCGCCGTGATCGTCGGCGATGTGCCGCAGGGCGCGAGCCGCGAGGAGGCCCTGGCGGCGATCCGGCTGGTCTGCCTGGTCAACGACGTATCGCTGCGCAACCTGATCCCGGCCGAGCTCGCCAAGGGCTTCGGCTTCTTCCAGTCCAAGCCCGCCTCGGCGCTGTCGCCGGTCGCGACGACGCCCGATGCGCTGGGCGAGGCGTGGCAGGACGGCAAGCTCCATCTGCCGCTGCTGGTGACGCTCAACGGCGAGGAATTCGGCAAGGCCAATGCCGGCGTCGATATGACCTTCGATTTCGGCACGCTGGTCGCCCATGCGGCGAAGACGCGGGCGCTGGCGGCCGGCACGATCATCGGATCGGGCACCGTCTCCAATCGCGATGCGGATGGCGGCCCCGGCAGGCCGGTGAAGCAGGGTGGCCTGGGCTATAGCTGCATCGCCGAGGTGCGGATGATCGAGACGATCCTCGACGGCAATCCCGCCACCCCGTTCCTGAAGGCGGGCGACGTGGTGCGGATCGAGATGAAGGACGCGCACGGCCACTCGATCTTCGGCGCGATCGAGCAGGAGGTCGCGGGGGCACAATAAAGCCCTCTCCCCTTCAGGGGAGAGGGTTGGGAGAGGGGGCGCGAGCGCTAGCGAGCGTCCTGCCATCCCTCACCCTCCTCACCGCTGCGCGGCGGGTCCCTGCCCTCTCCCGCAGGCGGGAGAGGGCAGAAATCAGAACGCCGCCTGCAGCCGCTGCATCAGGCCCTGCGCCGGGCTGAACGGCACCGGCGGGCGGGCCATCTCGCGGTCCATCCGGGCGACGCGCGCATGGAGGTCGCTGGTCGCGGCGATGATCTGGCGCGCGGTTTCGGGCAGCGCCGCCACCGTCTCGGGATCGTGCCCCTGCGAGCGCCCCAGCCGCCGTTCGGGCGCCGCGGCCTGCATTTCGCTGATCTCGCCGGCATCGACCGCGCGGCGGGTCAGCAGCCAGGCGATGACGTGCATCAGCCGCGTCGTCACCCTCAGGGATTCGCAGGAGAATCCCACGCGATGCAGCGCCGGCAGCGCATCGCGCTCCGTGCGCCCGTTGGCGTCGAAATAGCTGCGCGCCTCGTCGGCGAGGAGCATCGCCTCGACATAGAGGGCATCCACCAGCTTGCGGTTCAGGGCGAGGGGGGCGGTCATCATGCGGGGACGCTGCCACGTCGGCGAGCAAGGCTGAACGGCGTCGTGCGCCGCACCGTCCCATCCCTGCACAGCCATGCCACACCCCGTTCGTCCCGAGCGAAGCGGAAGGGCCGTCTCGACTGCGCCCTGCACGAACGGATCAGGGTTGAAACGGGACCTCAAACACCCATCTCCCTCCCCGTCGAAGCGTCGCCCAGCAGGGGGCGCGGAGACGGGCTCGGCGGATCGCCCGCGGGCCTCCCATCCACGGTCATTCGCTTTGAAAGGAAAGACCCATGCGTACCCTCGATTTCGCGCCTCTGCTGCGCTCGTCCATCGGCTTCGAGAATCTCAACCGGCTCGTCGATTTCGCCACCCGTGGCGAGGGCGATGCCTATCCGCCCTACAATATCGAGAAGCTCGCCGAGGACGCCTATCGCATTTCCATGGCCGTCGCCGGCTTCGGCCGTGACGAGCTGGAGCTCACCGTGCAGGACAATGTCCTGGTCGTGGTCGGCAAGGCCGATCAGAAGGCCGAGGAGGCGGAGCGCCAGTTCCTCCATCGCGGCATCGCCAAGCGCGCCTTCGAGCGCCGCTTCCAGCTCGCCGACACGATCAAGGTGACCGGCGCCGGCTATGCCGACGGCCTGCTCAACATCGAGCTGAAGCGCGAAGTGCCCGAGCACAAGAAACCGCGCCGCATCGCGATCGACGGGGAATCCCCGATCGAGGGCGAGGCGCAGGTGCTCGCCGCCGCGTAACCCGCACGACTGCGAGACAGTCGGGAGGCCGGCCCGCTCCAAGGCGGGCCGGCCTTTTGCCGACCTGGAGCGGCAGCCCAAATCCGTGCGGGCCGAGCCCGTCGAAGCCCTGTCCTCTTTCGCCAGGGAGGAAGACAGTCCTCTTCGACACGCGCAGGACGAACGGTGGGCTAAGCGATAATATCCGGGATCAGCTGGTCGCCCAGCAGCACGATCTCGTCCTTGATCGACAGTTTGCGGCGCTTGAGCCGCGCGATCTGGAGCTGGTCCGGCTGCGGCATGGAGGCGAGCGCGACGATCGCCGCGTCGAGATCGCGGTGCTCGGTGCGCAGATGCGTGAGCCTGCGGCCGATGTCCTCGGCGTCCATGCCAGCCTGTTTCCCTGCCCCTCGCCGGCCCGTGCGGCCCTTCGGTTCGGTTAATGCGATGCCTGCTGCGCCGGCCCGGCGCAAGCTCCGATTGGGTGCTGCCGCAAGACTGTCAACGGACTGTCGCATTTCCCCGGACGGCCGATCGTTTTCGCATTTTGTTCACGCGACACGACTGGCGAATCGTGATCTACTGGAATGTGCTGACCAAACCAAGGAGGACCTAATCCTATGGACAATCATTCCAGCGCTTTGGTTGCTCGTCACGCGGGTCTGGATGCCCGCATCGCCGATGAGTCGCGCCGGCCCTCACCGGACGCCACCATCATCGCCAGCCTCAAGAAGCAGAAGCTGAAGATCAAGGAAACCCTGTCGAGGCTTTGAGCCTTCTCGCGGTCCGCTCGCGCCATCAGGGCGCGGCGGGCCGCTCATGCCATCACCGGATCAGCCGCGCGTTTCGGGCTTGAGGCCGGGCCGGCGATAGGTCTGGGTCACCGGACGGAAGAGTTCGTCGGGCTTGCCGGGTTTCTTGCGCGCGCGGGCCTTGTCGATCGGATGGTCGAAGGCGACGCCGATGCGTCCCGCCTCGGCCCAGGCGACCACGCCGGCTACCTCGCCGACATTGTCGAGCGCGATCTCGATGCGCATCCCCGTCCGGTAATCGTCCGGGGCATCCGCCATCAGTCCGCCTGAAGAGACGTTGCGCACGCGCACGGCGACGCCCTCGCCGGCCTGGCCCTCGGGCTTGATCCGCGCGAGCACGAACAGGCTGTCGCGTTGATCGCGGCGCTGCGATTCCGTTCCGCCTTCCGGCATATGGTTTCCGATCGGAGTCTCTTCCACTTCACTCAGTCCCGCGATGATGTGCGCCAGAGTTCGGCCCCTCTCCCGAAAACCCATCCTACCCGCGCAACGGTCGCCAAAGCCTTAATCGTCGCGCGAGATCTTCTCGTTGCGTTCGTGCCGCTCCTGCGCCTCGACCGTCATCGTCGCGATCGGCCGCGCTTCGAGCCGGGCGAGCGAGATCGGTTCGCCCGTCACCTCGCAATAGCCATATTCACCCTCGTCGATCCGGCGCAGCGCCGCGTCGATCTTGGAGATCAGCTTGCGCTGGCGATCGCGGGTGCGCAACTCGATCGACCAGTCGGTCTCGCTCGACGCGCGATCGGTGATGTCCGGCTCACGCAGGGAATCGGTCTGGAGCTGAGCCAGCGTGCCCTTCGCCTCCTCCAGGATCGAGTCCTTCCATTGCAACAACTTGCGCCGGAAATAGGCCTGTTGGCGCGGCCCCATGAACGGCTCTTCGGCCGTAGGTCGATAATCATCGGGGAGCGGCGGCAATCCTGTCGCCCGTTCCCCACCCAGCGTATCCACCGCAGTCGCCATGCAACTCTCCGCTCCTCGAAGAAGCTGCGATCAGGCTGCCGCACGCCTGCACCGCGATGCTCCTGTCCCCGGAGCGGGCCTATACTCGGCGGCTTGAGCGCGCACAAGCGCCGCTTGTGCGCCTTATGTCCCTCTGTAAAACGGGATTCCCGGCATGGCGCATCCACCGGAAGGTCTGGCACAAAACGGGACATATCGGCCTGTACGGCCCGAATCCTCCTCTTTTCAAAGACGCCCCGACAAGCGAGAGAGAATGCCTGAGTTTGCGATTAACGGTTTCGCATTGCTTAGCGGTTAGTCGAAGCGATGTCGCGAATTCGGGTGTGGCAACAGGCAGGATGCGATCAACGCATCCCGTGATGAGGGGCGAGAGACAGAGCGATGTCGGTACGGATGGCCATCGCCAAATTGTGCGCCTGCGCTTGCGGCGGCGCCGTCATCGGCGGCGGTGCGGTGCACTATGCGGAGCACCCCCGTCGCGTCGTCCACCGGGCGGTCGCCAAGCCGGCGGTGCGCCAGGTCGCGATTCGCCAGGCGAAGCGCACCGTCACCACGACCACCACCTGCGTTCCCGGCACGGTGAGCCTGGCCCAGGCGCCGGCCGCGCCCTTCGAGGCGCCGTCTTATGGCGGCGGCGCGGTCGCCCCGGCGATCATCGGCGGCGGCGGATTTGGCGGCGGCGGCTTTTTCGGCGGCGGCTTCTGGGGCGGCGGTGGCGGCGGCTCGGGCGGCTGGCTTATCTCCTCGACCTCGTCGAGCTCGACCAGCGGCAGCGTGACCACGTCCAGCGGTGCGGTCACCACCTCGACCGGCAGCGTGACCAGCACCAGCGGCAGCGTCTCCTCCTCGACCTCGACCGGCGGCATCACGTCGACCACGACCAGTTCCTCGGGCGGCATCACCTCGACCACGACCTCGTCGTCGTCGACGTCGAGCAGCAGTTCCTCCTCGTCTTCGTCGAGCTCGTCCACGTCCAGCTCCTCCTCGTCGAGCAGCAGCGGCGGCTGGCACCATGGCGGCGGCGGGGATCACCATCATCCCGGCGGCGGCACGGACGTCCCGGCCCCGCCGATGCTGATCCTGTTCGGCGGCGCGGCGGCGGCGCTGATCGCGCGGCGCAAGCTGGCCCGTAAGCCCGCCACGGCCGACTGATCCAGCCCATTCCGGCATGAAGAAGGGCCGCGACGCACTCCAGCGTCGCGGCCCTTCTCGTTTTGGGGGTTACGCTTACTTGCCGGCGCCGCCCGCACCGCTGGCCGGCTTGCTGGCACCCGCCGCCGCGCCGAGCTGCTGCGCGGTCATGGCGATCTTGAGGCCGCCATTGTCGCCCGCCGCGAAGGCCGAGACCGGCAGCCGCACCTTGGTGCCGCTGGCCAGCTGGACGGTCGCGAACTGGCCATCGACCGCCGCGACCGTGCCGACCGAACCGCCCTGCATGTCGGCCACCGCCGCGCCCTGCGCCACGGTCGGCTTGGCCGTCGCAGCCGCGGTCTGGGCCGGAGCGGCCTGCGCCGCCGCCGCATCGATCTGCGCGGCGGTCATCGCGATCACCGGGCCGTTCGGGCCGATGGCGAAGCTGGTCTTGGGCAGCCGCACCTTGTTCTTGGTGGTGGCGAGCACCGCATAATCGCCGTCGATGCTGTCGATCTTGCCGACCGTACCGCCGGACGTGTCGAGCACCGTGGAGCCCGCCGCCAGCGTGCCCGAGGGGGTGGTGGCACCCGCCGCCGGAGCGGCGGCACCGGTGGCCGGCTGGCCGGCGGCCGACGCCGTCGCGGCAGGCGCCGTGGCAGCCGCAGGCGGAGCGCCCGCGGGTGCCGCCTGCGCCAGCGCCATTGCCGGAATCAACGCGCTCGCCCCCACGAACAGCCCCGTCTTGATCACCTTCATGTGAGACCCTCCAAATTACCAGTTACGCTTGAACACGGACATGAAACGCACGGGAACGCAGAAAGAGCGAAGCCCGGATAGATGAGTCGAACCGTTAAGACGGTGAAACGATCCCACCGCTCAATCGAGGTTCGTCAGCAGCTTCTCGATTTCACCAACCGGGTGCCCCTTGACATCCTTGGCGATCTCGCGCAGCGTTTTCTTCTGAACCTCCTGGTGCAGCGTCTTGCGAAGCTGGCCCAGCGTCTTGGGCGGCGCGACCAGGATCAGGCTCTCGAATTCGCCGGCCAGCGCCGCGCGGCTCAATTCCTGCGCCGTGTCGGCGGCGAAGCGCTGCTCCTCGATCTCGTGCGCATCGGCGGACGGGATGGCCCCGCCCCCGCCCACCGGCGAGGAGGCACGCCCCTGCGAGTCGGTCACCTGCTCCCCCGTCCTGGGATTGTTCTGCTCGACCGCCGAGACGACCACGAGATGGGGCGCCAGCGCATCTCCCTCGTTGCGGAAGAAGAGCCGCTTGCGCCCGTCCGTCACCAGAACCATCGACTTGTGGGGGACACGCATACGCTTCTCCTGTGGTTGTTCGATCGACCAACGCGAGCGCGGCGAGACGGTTGCGAAAGCCGGCTCGCGCCGCCATAGCCTGCCCCTCATGCACGATATCCGCCTCATCCGGGACGATCCCGCCGCCTTCGACACCGGCCTTGCCCTGCGCGGCGGCGCGCCGGCCTCGGCCGAGCTGCTCGCGCTCGACGAGCGGCGGCGCAAGCTGCTGACGGACCTGCAGACCGCGCAGGCCAGCGCCAATGCCGCCGCCAAGGCGATCGGCGCGCTGATCGGCCAGGGCAGGAAGGACGAGGCGGAGGCGAAGAAGGCCGAGGTCGCCGGAATCAAGGCTGCCATGCCGGCGATCGAGGCCGAGGCCGCCGAGATCGGCAGCGCGCTGGACGGCCGGCTCGCGGAGCTTCCCAACCTACCCTATCCGGGCGTGCCGGAGGGCGCGGACGAGGACGGCAATGTCATCGTCAAGACCTGGGGCGAACCCGCGCCGTTCGACTTCCCGGCGCTGGAGCATGACGAGTTCGGCAAGGCGCTGGGCATGGATTTCGATGCGGCGGGCATCGTCTCGGGTGCGCGCTTCGTCTATCTGAAGGGTCCGATCGCCCGCCTCAACCGCGCGCTTGGCCAGTTCATGCTCGACATGCAGACCGGCACCCACGGCTATACCGAGGTGGTGCCGCCGGTGCTGGTGCGCGACGCCGCGATGTTCGGCACCGGCCAGCTTCCCAAATTCGCCGAGGACCTGTTCCAGACCACCGACGGGCGCTGGCTGATCCCGACGGCCGAGGTGAGCCTGACCAACTACGTGCAGGGCCAGATCGTGGCCGAGGCGGAGTTGCCGATCCGCTTCACCGCGCTCACCAACTGCTTCCGGGCCGAGGCCGGGGCGGCGGGCCGCGACACGCGCGGCATCATCCGCCAGCACCAGTTCGAGAAGGTCGAGCTCGTCGCGATCGTCACGCCCGAACAATCGGAAGACGAGCATGAACGCATGACCCGCGCCGCCGAGAGCGTGCTGGAAGCGCTCGGCCTGCCCTATCGCCGCATGCTGCTCTGCACGGGCGACATGGGCTTCACCGCGAAGCGCACCTTCGACCTGGAGGTGTGGCTGCCCGGCCAGCAGCGCTATCGCGAGATCAGCAGCTGCTCGACCTGCGGCGATTTCCAGGCCCGGCGCATGAACGCCCGCTATCGTCCGGCGGGCGAGAGCAAGGGTACGCGCTTCGTCCACACGCTGAACGGCTCGGGCCTCGCGGTTGGCCGCACCCTGGTGGCGGTGATGGAGAATTACCAGACGGCCGGCGGCGCGGTTCGCATCCCCGACGCATTGCGCCCCTATATGGGCGGCGTGGAGGCGATCGAGCCGGGCTGAACCTTTCCTGCCGTTCGCCCTGAGCCTGTCGAAGGGCTGTCCTTCTTTCGCCAGGCGAGAAAGAAGAACGGGGCTTCGACAGGCTCAGCCCGAACGGAATAGATGTCACGGAGAGAACCTGCCCATGCGCATCCTGGTCACCAACGACGACGGCATCCACGCGCGCGGCCTCAGGGTCGCCGAGGCGATCGCGCGGACGCTCAGCGACGACGTCTGGGTGGTGGCGCCGATGGAGGAGCAATCGGGCGCGGGCCATTCGCTCACCCTCACCCGGCCGCTGCGCCTGCGCCGGCATGACGAGCGCCGCTTCTCGGTCTCCGGCACGCCCACCGACACGGTGATGATGGCGCTGCTCGAGGTGATGGACGCCAAGCCGGACCTGATCATCTCCGGCGTCAACCGCGGCGCCAATCTCGGCGAGGACGCGACCTATTCGGGCACCATCTCCGCCGCCATGGAGGGCGCGCTGGCCGGCGTCCGCTCGATCGCGCTCAGCCAGGCCTATCGGCGCGAGGGCAGCGGCGAGGACGTCGCCTTCGACGCCGCCGAAGCCTGGGGCGAGCGCGCCGTCCGCCCGCTGCTCAATGCCCCCTTCGCGCCCGGCATGCTGGTCAGCATCAACTTCCCGCCGATCCCGGGCGACGAGGTGCAGGGCATCCGCGTCGCCGAACAGGGCATGCGCGATTATGGCCGCGCCAAGATGATCAAGCAGATCGATCCGCGCGGCTTTCCCTATTACTGGCTGTCCTTCAACGGCGTCGCCGACATCCAGGGCCACGACACCGATTTCGACGCGATCCGCGCGGGTTTTGTGAGCGTTACGCCGATGCACCTCGATCTCACCTATCGTGATGCACTGGCGCAACTCGCCGCAAGCTATTGATCAAGGGGCACTTAGGACGCTTGGCAGGCCCCCCGGCGAAGGTTAATGCACCCGCAGGGGATTGAGCGGGGACGGGCATGACGTCGCGTATCGGGCGTTGGATGGCAGTGATGGCGTGTGTCGGCGTGGCCGGCTGCATCCCGCATGGCGCGCCGCCCAGCGGCTATGGCCAATCGCCTTCGCCGCCGCCATCGAACGGGCCGGCCGGGAACGGCTATCCCGCCGACAACGCGATCCGCACCACCGACATACCGAGTTCGGTCAAGCAGCCGACGCCCTCCTGGCTCGCGAAGCCGGTCGCGGCCGATGCCGTCACCATCGCCGACTCCACCTATGTGGTGAAGGACGGCGAGACGATCCGCTCGATCGGCAACAAGACCGGCGCGGGCTCCGAGGCGATCGCGCGGGCCAATGCCATCCCCGCGCCCTTCATGGTGCGCACCGGCCAGCGGCTGAGGATTCCGGGCGGCCGCTATCATCTCGTCCGCGCCGGGCAGAGCGGCATCGCGATCGCGCGCGCTTATGGCGTGTCCTGGTCGACGATCGCCGATCTCAACGTGCTTCAGCCGCCTTATGTGCTGCGCAACGGCCAGCGGCTGCTGCTGCCGAGCGCCGCCCAGGCCGCGCAGATGACGCCCGAGCAGCGCGCGCAGGCGTTCAGCGTCGACATCGACGATCTCGCCACCGGATCGGAGCCGGCGCTCGCCGCCAACGCCGCGCCCAAGGCCCCGACCGCGACGCCGAAGAAGCCGCTGCCCAAGGACGAGCCGGTCGCCGAACCGAGCAACTTCGCCGGCCGCTTCCAGTGGCCCCTCAACGGCGCGATCATCGGCCGGTTCGGCCCCGCGGGAGACGGCCGCCGCAACGACGGCATCAACGTCGCGGCCGAGCGCGGCGAGGAGATCCACGCGGCGGCGGACGGCGTCGTCGCTTATGCGGGCTCGGCGATCGCCGTCTATGGCGGGCTGATCCTGATCAAGCATGGCGATGGCTGGATCACCGCCTACGGCCATGCCGAGCAGATCCTCGTCACGCGCGGGCAGACCGTGCATCGCGGCGACGTGATCGCGCGGGCCGGCGCCACCGGATCGGTCAACAAGCCGCAGCTCCATTTCGAGATTCGCAACCGGCGCACGCCCGTCGATCCGCTGCGCTACCTGCCGCCCGCGCAGAATTAGCGCGCGGCAGGCGGGGCGCGGTCATGGTCTTGTCTTGGTCTCGGATGACGTCATGTCGTCGCTGACGATCATCTCCTTCACGTTGCTGGCGGTCAGCCTGATCATGGGCGGCGCGATGGCGGTCGCCTGGGCGAGCTTCGGCCGGCCGCGCCACGCGCTGAGCTGGTCCATCGCCTATCTCCTCTACACCGGCCAGGTGCTGTGCTCGGCGATCGGCGCGCTGGTGCCGGCGACGCAGCCGGTCCTCTGGCGGCTGGAATTGCTGTTCATCGTCGCGCCGGCGGTGCTGGTGGCGGTGGGCGCCCGGCAGCGGGCCGGATTGCCCGGCCTGCTCAAGCCCCTGGCGATCGCCGCCGCGCTCGTCTTCGTCGCCGTCGAAGCGATCGACCTGCTCCCTTACGACACAAGCTTTCTGGCATCCTCCGGCAGCCTGTTCACCGCGTGCATGCTGGTTCTCGCGATCGGCGCGGTCCGCCCGCGCGGCCGCCCCGCCGATCCGGCCGAATGGGCGATGATCGGCGCGCTCGCGGTGTTCACGCTGTTCGAGATGCTGCTGGTGCTCACCCAGCTCGCCTCGCTCCGCCAGCCCGCCTTCAAGCCGATCTGGAACGGGCTCTACCTGATCGGGATCATGCCGGTGTTCATCGCCAGCGGCGTGGCGGCGATCACCCTCCTCGCCTCCGATCTCGCCGCGCGGCTGCGCACGCTCGCCGCCAACGATCCGCTCACCGGCGTGCTCAACCGCCGCGGTTTCCACGAGGCGGCGCTGAGAGCCGTCGCCAATGGCCGCCGCCAGCGCCAGGCGATCGCCGTCGCGATCGCCGACATCGATCATTTCAAGAGCATCAACGATCGCTATGGCCACACCGCCGGGGACCGGACCCTGCACTTCATCTCCGGCTGCCTGACGCGCGGCCTGCGCGGCGGCGACGTGGTGGGGCGGATCGGCGGCGAGGAATTCGCCTTGCTGCTGGTCAACAGCTCGGCCGAGCAGGCGGCGGACGCGATGGAGCGGATCCGCGCCGAGATCGCCACCGGCTTCTCCGAGGATGGCGCGCCGGTGCCCGTCACCGCCAGCTTCGGCGTGGCCGCGATCCCGCCCGGCGGCGGGCTTTCCGAGCAGATGCTGGCCGAGACGCTGGATCGCGCCGACCGGGCGCTGTACCGCGCCAAGGTCGAAGGGCGGAACCGCACGATCCTGGCGGATTGAGCGGGCACTGGAAAAACGCCGCGCTTTCCCTTATGTGCGCGCGTCCCCATGGCAACACAACTCCCCTCCCCGCCCAAGGTCGGCATGGTTTCGCTCGGCTGTCCGAAGAATCTCGTCGACAGCGAACGCATCCTCACCAAGCTCCGCTCGGATGGCTATGCCATGTCCGCCGATTATGCCGGCGCCGACATCGTGCTGGTCAACACCTGCGGCTTCCTCGATTCCGCCAAGGAGGAGAGCCTGGAGGCGATCGGCGAGGCGATCGCGGAGAATGGCCGCGTCATCGTCACCGGCTGCATGGGCAAGGAAGCCGAACTGATCCGGGAGCGCTTCCCGGACGTGCTCGCCGTCACCGGCGCGCATCAGTATGAGCAGGTGGTGGGCGCGGTGCACGAGGCGGCGCCGGTCACGCCGTCCGCCTATCTCGATCTGGTGCCGGAGCGTGATCTCAAGCTAACGCCGCGCCACTACAGCTATCTGAAGATCTCGGAGGGCTGCAACCACCGCTGCTCCTTCTGCATCATCCCGAGCCTGCGCGGCGATCTCGTCAGCCGCCGCCCCGATGCGATCCTGCGCGAGGCGGAGAAGCTGGTCGCGGCGGGCACGAAGGAACTGCTGGTCATCAGCCAGGACACCTCCGCCTACGGGGTGGACCTGCGCCATGCCGCCTACCCGCTCAAGGGCGGCGGCGAGGTCCGCGCGCACATGACCGATTTGTCGCGCGAGCTCGGCAAGCTGGGCGCATGGGTGAGGCTTCACTACGTCTATCCCTACCCGCATGTGGATCACGTGATCCCGCTGATGGCGGAGGGGCTGGTGCTCCCGTATCTCGACATCCCCTTCCAGCACGCCTCGCCGGCGGTGCTGAAGCGGATGAAGCGCCCCGCCAACGAGGCGAAGGTGCTGGAGCGCATCAAGGGCTGGCGCGCGATCGCGCCGGACATCGCGATCCGCTCCACCTTCGTGGTCGGCTTCCCGGGCGAGACCGAGGCGGATTTCCAGTATCTGCTCGACTGGCTGGACGAGGCGCAGCTCGATCGCGTCGGCGCCTTCCGCTTCGAGCCGGTCGAGGGCGCGGCGGCCAATGCCCTGTCCGATCCGGTGCCCGAAGAGGTGAAGGAGGAGCGCTACCAGCGCATCATGGAGAAGACCGCCGCGATCTCGGCGGCCAAGCTCCAGGCCAAGGTCGGCCGCACGCTCGACGTGATCATCGATCTGGTCGACGGCGACGGCGCCACCGGCCGCTCCAAGGCGGATGCGCCCGAGATCGATGGCGAGGTGCATCTGCGCGATGCCGCGCATCTGGCGCCGGGCGACATCGTGCGGGTCGCGATCGAGGATGCCGACGAGCATGATCTGTTCGGCGTGGCGATAGCTTAATCCCGCTCCCTTTCAGGGAGGGAAGAAGTTCGGGGTGACGAAACCGCGCCGGAGGCGTTAACACCCCACCATGACCGATTTCGCTTCGCTGCTCGTCCCCGATCGCGGCCAGCCCGCGCATGTCGTCCACATCGTCCGCGCCGAGGGGTTCGACGAGTGGCTGTCCGCCCAGCCCGAGCGGGTGCGCGCCGGCGTGGCCGCCGCGCAGTTCAAGGCCAAGCCCGGCGAGTTCGCGCTGATCCCCGGCAACAAGGCGGATGAATGGTCCGGCGTGCTCGGCGTCGACAGCAAGCCCGGCCCGTGGGACCTCGCGCCCGCCGCGGCGCGGCTTCCCGAGGGCCATTATCGCCTGCCGGACGGCCAGCCCGGCCCCGGCGCGCTCGGCTGGCTGCTCGCCCAGCATCGCTTCGATCGTTACAAGAAAGGCGATCCGGCGCCCCAACGGGTTCTGCTGACCAACGATCCCGCGCGGATCGAGGAGGTGATCGCGCTGGCCCGCGCCGTCGCGCAGGTCCGCGACCTCGTCGATACGCCCGCCAACGACATGGGCCCCGCCGATCTGCAGGGTGCGATCGAGGATGTCGCCAACCGCCATGGCGCCTCCACCAGGACGACACGCGGCGACGGGCTGGAGCAGGGTTTCCCGATGGTCGCCGCCGTCGGTCGCGCCGCCGTCCCGCAGCGGGCGCCGCGGCTGGTCGAACTGGAATGGGGCGATTCCGCGCATCCGCGCGTCGCCATCGTCGGCAAGGGGGTCTGCTTCGATTCGGGCGGGCTTGACATCAAGCCCGGCTCCGGCATGCGGCTGATGAAGAAGGACATGGGCGGCGCGGCGCATGCGTTGGCGCTCGCCGACCTGATCATGACCTCGAAGCTGCCGGTGCGCCTGCACCTGCTGATCCCGGCGGTGGAGAATGCGATCGCCGGCGATGCGATGCGGCCGGGCGACATCCTGTCCTCGCGCAAGGGGCTCACCGTCGAGATCGGCAACACCGATGCCGAGGGGCGGCTGATCCTCGGCGATGCCCTCACCCTCGCCTGCGAAGGCCATCCCGAACTGGTGATCGACTTCGCCACCCTCACCGGCGCCGCCCGCGTCGCGCTGGGGCCGGACCTGCCCGCGCTGATGAGCAATGACGAGGCCCTGTGCGCGGATCTGCTGGCCGCGGGCGAAGAGGCCGGCGACCCGCTCTGGCGCCTGCCGCTTTGGGCCGGCTATCGCGACATGCTCAAATCCGATGTCGCCGATCTGAACAACGCGCCCGACGGTGGCTTCGCCGGCACCATCACCGCCGGCCTGTTCCTGGAAAAGTTCGTCGCCGAGGCGCAACCCTGGGCGCATCTCGACACGTTCGCCTGGAATCCCGCCGCCAAACCCGGCCGCCCGAAAGGCGGCGAGGCGCTGGGCCTGCGCGCCGCCTGGGCGATGCTCCGCAAGCGCTACGCGGCGAACTGAACCGGCAACAATCGAACGGGAAGGAAACGATCGGCCTCTTCGCGTGTTTTCCTATAAGTCCAGCGGCAATGGCCGCGGCGCTATTCGTAGGATGCTCCGCGTGAAGAACGATATGCTCAGCACATGGATGGAAGCCTTGGTGGCATACGTCCGATCGGGGCAACCGGATCTCACCAACCGGCAGATGGCGCTGCTGCTGCTCGTCTACCGAACCAATGGGCCGCACACGGTGCGTGGGCTGGCCAGTATTCTCGGCGTGTCGAAGCCCGTCGTCACGCGCGCCTTGAATACATTGGGCCGCCTCGGCTATCTGCGCCGCGAACGGGACGAGCGGGATCGCCGCAACATCTTCGTGACGCGCACCAGCCGGGGAGCAGATTTCCTTGAAGGCTTCCGAAGCCTCATCGCCGGCAAGGAGCGGCGGCGACCCCAGGTCGTCCCCCAGCAAGCCGCGCACGCCTGACCGTTTCCGGCTCGGCGGCGCGTCCGCCAAGCTCGATCCCCGGATCCATGCCGTCCGCAAGGACGTCGCCGACATCGCCCTCGCCGACCGCGTGTTCGCGCCGCATTACGCCAAGCCGCTGCTGCATGGCTGCGTGGCGGCGTCCGTGGCGATGCGCGCCGCGCCCTCGTCCGGCGCGATCGCCGTCTCCGAACTGCTGCGCGGCGAAGGCTTTGCCGTGGTCGATGCCAGCGGCGACTGGGCTTGGGGCTATTCCGTCCATGATGGCTATGTCGGCTATGTGCCGGTGGACGCGATCGGCCCGTTCGCCGCGCCGACCCATATCGTCGCGTCGCCCGCCGCCCTGGTGTTCGCGGATCGCAGCATCAAGGCGCCCGTGGCCGAGCGCCTGCCGATGGGCGCCCAATTGTCGGTGACGGCGAGCGACGGGGATTTCCACGAGATCGCAGGGGGCTTCGTCCATGATCGCCATCTCGCGCCGCTCGACCGCATCGAAGCCGATCCTGTGGCGGTCGCCGCCCGGTTGACCGGGGTGCCCTATCGCTGGGGTGGCCGCTCGGGCGACGGGATCGACTGTTCGGGCCTCGTCCAGCTCGCTTTGGCCTTCGCCGGCCAGCCGGCCTTGCGCGACAGCGACCAGCAGCAGGGCCTCGGCAGCGCCATCGCCGAGGGCGATCCTCTCCGGCGCGGCGATCTCGTCTTCCTGCCCGGCCATGTCGGCATGATGGCCGACGACACCCATTTGTTGCACGCCAACGCCTTCTGGATGCGCGTCGTGACCGAGCCGCTCGCGGACGTCGTCGCGCGCCAGCCGGAAGGCCGGGGCATCACCGCGTTGCGGAGAATGACATGACCATCAAAGTCTTTGTCGATGGCGGCGCCGGCACCACGGGCATAGAGATCGTCGATCGCCTGTCGAACCGCGCCGACGTGGCGCTCACCCTGCTGCCCGACGAGCGCCGCAAGGATGCCGCCGCGCGCGCCGACGCCCTGGCCGCGAGCGACATCGCCATCCTCTGCCTGCCCGACGACGCGGCGCGCGAGGCGGTGGCGCTCGCCGATGGCCTGCCCACCCGTTTCATCGACGCCTCCACGGCGCACCGCACGGCCGACGGCTGGGCCTATGGCTTCGCCGAGATCGAGCCGGGTCGCCGCGCCGAGCTGGCGACCGCCCGCTTCGTCTCCAATCCCGGCTGCTACCCCACGGGCTTCCTCGCCCTCGTCCGGCCGCTGGTGCGGGAGGGATTGCTGCCAGCCTCGACTCCGCTCGTCACCAACGCGACCTCCGGCTATTCGGGCGGCGGCAAGGCGATGGTCGCCGAGTTCGAGGATGGCGCGGCGCCCACCGCCTTCCGCGGCTACGGCCTGACGCTGGAGCACAAGCATGTGCCCGAGATGCAGCGCCACTCCGGCCTCGCCGTCCCGCCGATCTTCGCGCCGGCGGTGGCCAACACCTATCGCGGCATGCTGGTGGAGGTGCCGCTGCACCTCTCCCAATTGCCGGATCGCGCCGTCGAGCATGTCCATGCCGCGCTGGCCGATGCCTATGCCGGCTCGCCGCTGGTGGAGGTCGCGTCGCTGGCCGAAAGCGCGGGGCTCAAGGCGCTCACCGTCGAGGATGTCGCGGGCACCGATCGCCTCAAGCTCTACGTCTTCGCCAATGCGCGGACCGGCCACCTCCGCCTCGCCGCCACGCTCGACAATCTCGGCAAGGGTGCCAGCGGCGCGGCGGTGCAGAACCTCAACCTGATGGCGGGGTTGCCGGAGACCGAGGGACTGCGGCTCTGAAAGTCTGAAACCACCATCCGTTCGTCCTGAGCCTGTCGAAGGACGTGCCGCGAGCGCTGCGCTTGAAGCACGCGCTTCGACAAGCTCAGTGCGAACGGGTTTCGTTATCGCTTTGACAGCTAGTCGCTCCGACTACAGCCCCCGCCCCGGCCTTCCCGTACAGCGTGCACATCGCTCGCCACGGAAGGCCGGATCATGCAGGTCAGCACCTCCCTCGACATCCAGCGCGGCACGCCGGCCAGTAGCGGGGCCGCCCCGCCTCCACCCCCTCTCAGCGCCACCCAGGCGGGCGACGTCTCGGCCGGCCGCGCCCGCGTGGTGGAGGGGCAGGTCTATCAGATCGATCGTGCGGGGGACCCGTCCGGTGCGCCCGCCGTCGCGCAATGGGCGGACCAGCCTGCCGGATCGCCCTACCGCCAGACCTTCGATCAAGTCGCGAACCGGCTCGGGACGCGCGACCGCGCCACGGTGAACGCGGAAATCAGCCGCCAGCTGTACGGCGATACCGGGGCTCCGGCCTCCGCCGAGGCCGCGCCAGCGACCGGAGGCGGATCGAAGGAAGGTGTCGGCTCCTTCCTCGAAGGCGCGGTGCTCGGCAATTTCAGCGACAATGACAGCTGGTCGGCCACGGCCGGGCAGGTCGTCACCGGCTTCATCCCCATCGTCGGCCAGATCGCCGATGCGCGCGATACCGTCGCCTCGATCGGCCAGGTGATCGAAGGCAAGCCCGGCGGCTGGCTCAATCTCGGCGCCTCGGTGATCGGCTGGGTGCCGGGCATCGGCGATGCCGCCAAGGCCGCGATCCGCGGCACCGACAAGGCAGTCGAGGCCGGCGCGAAGATCACCGAGGGTGTCGCGAAGCACGAGGCCCCGAAGATCGCGGAGAAAGCGATCGAGGGCACGGCGAAGCGCGAGAGCGAGGCCAGCGGCAAACTGGCCGTCCGCAGCGAGGAAGGTGCCAAGGCGGCCGAGGAGACCGCGCGCAAGCAGATCACCGTCGAGGGCGGCAAGAAAGGCGACTGGCCCAAGGAGCTCAACGTCCAGAAGCTGGAGCCCAATGCCGACTATCACGTCAACGGCTACAGCTATGCCACCGATGCGCAGGGCCGCGTGATCGAGGCCAAGGGCAATCTGGAGCTCAAGACCTCGGACCGCAACAGCTACCAGCAGGAGAAAGCCGGGCGCGGGGATCGCCTGCCGACCGACCAGGGCGGCCACCTGATCGCCACCATCTTCCACGGCCCCGGCGACCGCATCAACCTCGTGCCGATGAACGGCAATCTCAATGTCGGCGCGTGGAAGCGGATGGAGAACGGCTTCGCCGACGCGCTGAAGGCGGGCAAGTCGGTCGACGTGGACATCAAGGCCGTCTATTCGGGCAGCAGCCAGCGGCCGACCCATTTCGTGGTGGATTCGGTGATCGACGGCGAACCCAAGACGTTCACCTTCCGCAACCAGGCGGGAGGCTGAGGAGGATCGGGATGGAAGCCTATTACCAGGCGCTGGCGACCGAGATCGTCTCGCACTGCCCCGCCGATTTCCGCGAAGCCACCCTGTCCGCGCGGATGGACGAGGGCGCGTCCGAATTCTCGCTGCGCTGCGTGGCCGGCAATGGCGAGGTGGTGAAACCCCGTGTCGGCGGGTTGAGCGCGGCGAACGTCGATGGCGCGCTGGCCGATCTGCAGGAACATTGGCCGAGCGGCCGCTTCTCCACCTGCGTCTTCACCCTGAAGGCGGACGGGGATTTCAAGTTCAACGTCGGGTATGACGACTGAAAGCGGGTCTGTCCGGGTCGAACACCGTTGAGACCAGTCCTATCTGGAACCGTTCGCCCTGAGCTTGTCGAAGCCTGTCCTGAGCGCCTGCCTTGGCAGGCAGTCGAAAGGGGCTGTCCTTCTTTTTTTCGAGGTTGAAAGAAGGAAAGACAGGGCTTCGACAAGCTCAGCCCGAACGGTGTGAGGTGGGCACGAAAGGGCCGCCGCTCCCATCCGGAAGCGGCGGCCCTTTCGTTACCTCTCAATAGCAGCGACGATCGCGGACGTAGCGGCCCCAATAGGGATCCCAGCGATCGACCACGCGGCACCGCTGCACATAGTCATAGGCATAAGCGGGCGGCGGCGGAGGGGGCGCATAATAGGCCACCGGCGCGGGCGGCGGCGGCGGAGGGGGCGGCGCGTAATAGCCGCGATGATAATGCGGATGGTCCGACGCGATCGCCGCGCCGACACCCAGCCCTAGGATGCCGGCGACGACCGCCGTGCCGGTGCTGACCCGTGCCTGGGCCGGGGCCGCGACACCGATCGTTCCGGCGGCCAGCGTGGCGGCGGTGACCACCGCGAGAATGGGTTTGCGCATCATGTCCCTCCTTTGCGTCCCCGGGACCCAGCCGGGCGTGCGCGAAGATATGGGCGATTCGTCCTGAACGATTTGGGAATGCGCCATGCAGCGAAGGTTCAGGCTGACCTTCACGTCACGCCTCCCCCGTTCGCCCCGAGCGAAGTCGAGGGGCCGACCGAGCGGAGCCGAGGTCGCGGCAACGCCTGGACATCGCTCGGCACGAACGGACTTGGGAAAATCAGCACGAACAGGTTGGCGAAAAGACGCAGATGCGTCCCCTCTACATCTCCCCCCTGGCATGCCGGATGGCGTACCATTTCTTCACGTTGGCATTATGCTCGGCCAGCGTGTCGGCGAAGACATGGCCACCCTGCCCGTTCGCCACGAAATAAAGCGCGCGCGTCACGGCCGGGTGTAGCACCGCGTTGATCGAGGCGCGGCCGGGATTGCAGATCGGCCCCAGCGGCAGCCCGGCCTCCGCATAGGTGTTGTAGCCGTTCTTCGCGTGCAATTCGGATTCGAGGATGCGGCGGCCGAGCGGGCGGCCCTTGGTGATCGGATAGATCACGGTGGGATCGGCCTGCAGCGGCATGCCCAGCTTGAGCCGGTTCGAATAGACCGCCGCGACCGTGGCGCGCTCGGAGGCGACGCCGGTCTCCTTCTCGACGATCGAGGCGAGGATCAGGGTCTGCCGGGGCGTCGTCACCGCGAGATCCGGCGCGCGCCCCGCCCATTCGTCGGCCAGCGCCTTGTCCATCGCCTTCTGCATGCGCTGCATCACCGCGAGCCGGCTCTCGCCCGCCTGATAGGCGTAACTGTCCGGCAGCACGCTGCCCTCGGGCGGCACCGGCACCTGGCCGGTCAGCGCGGTGGTCGCCATCACCTTGTCGTGGACGATCACCGACGGCAGACCCTCGGGTATCGTCACCAGCTTGAGCGTCGGGCGCCCGTGCTGGAGCGTATCGAGGATCGTCGCGCCGCTGGCGTGGCGGGGAATGCGGAACTCGCCCGCCCGGATCGGATCGCGCGCGCCGAGCTTGCCGGCGAGGCCCCGGAACCAGGTCGCGCTGCGGATCGCATGCGCATCCTCCAGCACCTTGGCGGCGCTGGCGATGGTCGCGCCCTCGGGAATGCGGACGACCGTCGCCTTGGGCAGTGGGCCGGGGCCGCGCCACATCCACATCGGCACACCGATCGCCAGCGCGGCGAGCGTCAGCACCAGGATCAGGAGCCGGCGCACGCCCGCCCGCCTCAGATCTTGCGCATCACCAGGCTGGCGTTGGTGCCGCCGAACCCGAAGCTGTTGTTGAGCACGGCATTGACCTGGCGCTTCTTCGCGGTGTGCGGCACGAGATCGACGCCCTGGCAGCTCTCGCTCGGATGATCGAGGTTGAGCGTCGGCGGCACGATCTGGTCGCGCATCGCGAGGATGCAGAAGATCGACTCCACCGCGCCGGCGCCGCCGAGCAGGTGCCCGATCGCCGACTTGGTCGACGACATCGAGATGCCGCTCAGCGCATCGCCGAACAGGCGGCGCACGGCGCCCAGTTCCAGCTCGTCGCCGAGCGGGGTCGAGGTGCCGTGGGCGTTGATATAGTCGATATCCTCCAGCTTCAGGCCGGACTTGCGGATCGCCATCTCCATCGAGCGATAGGCGCCGTCGCCCTCCGGATGCGGAGCGGTGACGTGATAGGCGTCGCCCGAGAGGCCGTAGCCGATCACCTCGGCATAGATTTTCGCGCCGCGCGCCTTGGCATGCTCATACTCCTCCAGCACGACGACGCCGGCACCCTCGCCCATCACGAAGCCGTCGCGGGCCTGATCGTAGGGGCGCGAGGCCTTCTCCGGCTGGTCGTTGAAGCTGGTCGACAGCGCGCGGGCCTGCGCGAAGCCGGCGATGCCGAGCGGGCAGATCGCGCCCTCGGCGCCGCCCGCGAGCATCACGTCGGCATCGTCCGCCGCGATCATCCGCGCGGCGTCGCCGATCGCATGCGCGCCGGTCGAGCAGGCGGTGACGACCGCGTGGTTCGGCCCGCGCAGGCCGTATTTGATCGAGACCTGGCCGGAGATCAGGTTGATCAGACGGCCGTGGACGAAGTGCGGCGAGACGCGACCCGGCCCCTTCGTCTCGCAGACGATCGACTCGCTGGCGATGCCCGGCAGGCCGCCGATGCCCGATCCGATCGACAGGCCGGCGCGATAGCTTTCCTCGAGCGTCATCTCGGTCAGCCCCGCATCCTCCAGCGCCTGGCCGGCGGCATCGATGCCGTAGATGATGAAGGGATCGACCTGGCGCTGGACCTTGTGATCGACGCGCTTGTTCGGATCGAAGCCCCATTCATGATCGGCCGGCTTCACTTCGCAGGCGATCGTGCACTTCTGGCCCTCGGGGTCGAAGCGGGTGATCCGCCCCGCGCCGGACTTGCCGGCGATCAGGTTGGCCCAACTGGTTTCGACATCCGCACCCAGCGGCGTGACAAGGCCCAGACCGGTGACGACTACACGGCGCATAGCGACGTCCTCTCCATTCCCTTCCGCGTCATGCCGGCCAACGCCGGCATCTCCCGATAGCGGGCGCTGCGCACCGCCGCATGAGACCCCGGTTCGCGCCGGGGTGACGATCCAAGTTTACAAACAAACCAAAAACCAAAACGGCTCCCGGCACCGGTGCCCCGGGCGGGAGCCGTTCATAACCGGCACCTGTGAGGTGTGTGCCTATCAGCCCTTATGGCTGTCGATATAGGCGATCGCATCCTTCACGGTCGTGATCTTCTCGGCAGCGTCGTCGGGGATCTCGACACCGAATTCTTCCTCGAACGCCATCACCAGCTCGACGATGTCGAGGCTGTCGGCACCGAGATCGTCGATGAAGGACGCGTCCTCGGTCACCTTCTCGGCCTCGACGCCGAGATGCTCGACGACGATCTTCTTCACGCGCTCGGCGGTCTCGCTCATGTCTCTCTTCCCATGTTGGTCTAAGGGATTGTCGGTTGGTCAAACGCCCTAGACGGGGCGACGGAGGCTGGCAAGAGGCGCCGACGACAGCGTTAGGACTTTCGCAGCCGAAGCGATGCCGACCGAGCCCCGATACGCCGGCATCGCGATGCGCTTCATCCCTTCCCGAGCAAGCTAGGGAAGGATTTCATGTCAAATCATCGCCATGCCGCCATTGACGTGCAGCGTCTGGCCGGTGACGTAGGCCGCCTCGCGGCTCGCCAGATAGGCCACGGCGGCACCGATATCCGCGCCATCGCCCAGGTCGCCGGCCGGAATCCTGGTCAGGATCGCGGCCTTCTGCGCATCGTTCAGCGCATCGGTCATCGCCGAGCGGATGAAGCCCGGCGCCACGCAGTTCACCGTGATGTTGCGGCTGGCCAGTTCCTGCGCCAGGCTTTTGGACATGCCGATCAGGCCGGCCTTGGAGGCGGCGTAATTGGCCTGCCCCGGATTGCCCGTCACGCCCACCACCGAGGTGATCGAGACGATGCGGCCGAAGCGCGCCTTCATCATCGGCTTGGCGGCGGCGCGGATCAGGCGGAAGGCGGCCTCGAGATTGACCGAGATCACCTGGTCCCACTCCTCGTCCTTCATCCGCATCACGAGATTGTCGCGGGTGATGCCGGCATTGTTGACGAGGATATCGAGCTTGCCGCCCAGCGCTTCGAGCGCGCGCGGGATGAGCCCGTCGACCTCGGCGCCGTCGGCGAGGTTGCAGGCGAGCGTCACCGGATCGTTGGGCAGGCCCGCGGCCACCTCGGCCAGCACCGCCTCGCGCGTGCCGGACAACGCCACTTTGGCGCCCTGCGCCGCCAGCGCCTTCGCCGTCGCGGAGCCGAGGCCGCCGGACGCGCCGGTCACCAATGCGGTCATGCCAGAAAGGTCGAACATCGTTCCCGTCCTTATGGCCCTCTCCCGCCTTCGCGGGAGAGGGGTGGGTGAGGGTCTTCTTCTTTTTCTCGACGCGAAAGAGGAAGAAGAAGACCCTCACCCTCCCGCTTCGTGGCCCCACCCCTCTCCCGCGAAGACGGGAGAGGGGTGCGCGTTCACAATGTCTTCGCCAAGGCCTCGATGTCGTCCATCGTCACCACGGAGGTGGCCTTCGCATCCGGCGCGATGCGCTTGATCATCGGGCCGAGCACCTTGCCGCCGAATTCCACGAACTCCGTCACGCCGGCGGCGACCATCGCCTCGACGCTCTCGCGCCAGCGCACCGTGCCCGTCACCTGCTCTACCAGAAGCGTGCGGATGCTCGCCGGATCGGCGACCGGCGCGGCGGTGACGTTCGCATAGACCGCCACCAGCGGCGCGCGCAGATCGGCCGACGCCAGCGCCTTCTCCATGGCGCGCGCGGCCGGCTCCATCAGCGAGCAATGGAAGGGCGCGGAAACCGGCAGCAGCATCGCGCGCTTGCCGCCGCGCACCTTGGCCAGCTCCACCGCGCGCTCGACCGCCGCCTTGGAGCCGGAGATCACCACCTGCCCCGGCGCATTGTCGTTGGCGGCCTCGCACACGTCATTCTCGGCCGCGTCGGCCGCGATCTGCCGGGCGGCGGCGAAGTCCAGGCCGAGCAGGGCGGCCATCGCGCCCTCGCCCACCGGCACCGCCGCCTGCATGGCCTGGCCGCGGACGCGCAGCAGCTTCGCGGTCTCGGCGAGGCCCAGCGCCTCGGCGGCGCACAGCGCGCTATATTCGCCCAGCGAATGGCCGGCGACGAACTCGGCCTTGTCGGCGAGGCGGATGCCGCCGTCCTTCTCCAGCACGCGCAAGGTCGCGATGGCATTGGCCATGATCGCCGGCTGCGCATTCTCGGTCAGGATCAGGTCCTCGGCCGGCCCCTCGGTCATCAGCGCGAACAGCGCCTGCCCGAGCGCATCGTCGACCTCCTGAAACACCGCGCGCGCGGCTCCGCTCGCGGCGGCGAGCGCCTGGCCCATGCCGACGGCCTGGCTACCCTGCCCGGGAAAGATGAAGGCGCGCATGATCCCTCTCCTTGATCAAAGGGGGCGCGATAGAAAGCTGCACGGTGAAGCGCAAGCCATGCCGTCGGCAATGCCCTTGCATTTCCGCCCGGTTTCGACCATAGCGCCGGCCGTCCGGGGTACCGAGCCTTGCTCGCGTGCCCCGTTCACCATTTGAACGACAGCCGGAGGGGCGTCCACATGGGGTGGTCGCCAGCGATCGGCCAACATTGGAAGGACGGCCACATGGCTCTGTACGAGCATGTGTTTCTCGCGCGTCAGGACCTCGCCCAGGCGCAGGTCGACGCGCTGGCGGAGACTGCCACCCAGATCATCGAGGGACTCGACGGCAAGATCGTCAAGACCGAGACCTGGGGCCTGCGCAGCCTCGCCTATCGCATCGCGAAGAATCGCAAGGCGCACTATGTGATGCTCGAGATCGACGGCCCGGCCGCCGGCATCCAGGAGCTGGAGCGCCAGCTCGCGATCAACGAAGACATCATCCGCTACATGACCGTGCGCGTGGACGAGCATGAGCAGGGCCCGTCAGCCATGATGCGCCGCAACGAGCGCGATCGTGGCGGCCGTGGTGACCGGGGCGACCGTGGTGGCGATCGCGGTGACCGTGGCGAGCGTGGCGGTGACCGCCCGCGCCGCGAAGACCGCGACGCGGCCTGAGCCCTCCAGAGAGATAGGATAGATAGAAATGGCCCGCCCATTTTTCCGCCGCCGCAAGAGCTGCCCCTTCTCCGCGAAGGACGCCCCCCGGATCGACTATAAGGACGTCCGCCTGCTCCAGGGCTTCGTGTCCGAGCGTGGCAAGATCGTCCCCAGCCGCATCACCGCGGTGTCCGCCAAGAAGCAGCGTGAGCTGGCCCGCGAGATCAAGCGCGCCCGCCATCTCGGCCTGCTCCCCTACGTCGTGAAGTAAGGAGACGCCCCCATGGAAGTGATTCTGCTGGAGCGCGTCGAAAAGCTCGGCGCCATCGGCGACATCGTCACGGTGAAGAACGGCTACGCCCGTAACTTCCTGCTGCCGAACAAGAAGGCGCTGCGCTCCAACGCCGCCAACAAGAAGCTCTTCGAGGCGACCCGCGCCCATCTGGAAGCGGAGAACGCCAAGAAGCGCGAGCAGGCCGTGACGGAATCGAAGGATATCGACGGCAAGTCGCTGGTCCTGATCCGCCAGGCGTCGAATACCGGCCAGCTTTACGGCTCGGTTTCGGCCCGCGACCTCGCCGAGCTGCTGCACGCCGACGGCGCGCACGTCACCAAGTCGCAGATCGTGCTCGACAAGCCGATCAAGGCGATCGGCGTGCACGAGGTCCGCGTGACCCTGCACCCGGAAGTGTCGGTGATCGTGAAGGTCAACGTCGCGCGCTCGCCGGAAGAGGCGGACCTGCAGTCGCAGGGCGTCGACGTGATGGCCGAGATGTTCGAGCGTGACGAAGCCGGCTTCACCGAGGATTACGATCCCAACGCCGAGCCGGGCGCCACCGCCGAGGTTTCGGCGCAGGAGGACGAGCAGGCCCAGGCCTGATCGTTCATCCTCGACGCCGAACACGAAAAGGCCGTCCGCGTGACATCGCGGGCGGCCTTTTTCGCATTTGTGACCCGAGGGCGGGCGGAGGCCCCGCAATCCCTCAGCGCCGAACCGGGACCTCGCCGATCTTCTGGCCGATGCGATTGTATCGCAGCTTCGTGCCCGCGGCCGGCAGGCCCGGCGTCGGATCGGGCTGCCATCCCTTGATCGGCACATAGGTGTCCGTGACGGAATCATAGGCCATGCCCGGCGGCGGCGTATGACCGGGACGAGGAGCCGGCGGCGCGTCCGGCACCAGCGAAGGCGCCTGAATCGCCATCAGCAAAGCGATCGCGGCAATCGTCATAGGCTTTCCGGTCCCGACATATGGCCGCCGCCAGCTTATGGACAGCCCAGGCTGGCGGCGCGATGGCCCATCATACGCGACATCGCGATCGATCGCCATGCGCCGGCGATCGGGGCCTTTCCTACAGCTTGCAGCGCACGCCCACGCGGAAATCGCGCCCGACCGCATCGTACAGCGTCGGATTCGTGCCCGAACTGATCGCGTTCAGCGTGTCGCTGGAAACGTCCACGGGGGCCGCCTTCTCCAGGAGATTGTCCATCGCGAAGAACAACTGGGCCGACGAATCCGTCCAGATGAGCGATTGCCGGCACATGGTTGAGATCGACGTTGGCCGCCGTGTAGTCGCTCTCCACCCTGGCCGCACCCGATGGGATTGCCGGACTTCACGGGCTATGCGACGAACGCGCCATGACAGGAATGGGTCAGCTCGAGACAGCGGCGCCGCGCCCCGTAGATCGACGGGATCTGCCCGCGCTCGCGGCTTTGTGGTTCGATGGCTGGCAGGATGCGCACAGGACCATCCTGCCGCGCGAGATCGCCGCCGATCGGACGCTCGCGAGTTTCGACGCGAGGCTGACGCGGAATATCGGCGCCGTGCGGACGATCGGCGATGTCGGAAAGCCGCTCGGCTTCTCGCCGATCACGGGACGCGAGCTCAACCAATTCTATGTGAACCGGGACGCCCGCGGCACCGGCGTCGCCCGGTCGCTGATCGTCGACGCCGAAGCCCGGCTGCGGGAAGCCGGCGTGACGGTCGCCTGGCTCGCCTGCGCGATCGGCAATGATCGGGCGGCCCGCTTCTACGAGAAATTCCACTGGCGCCGTGCGGGCGTCGATACGATCGCGCTGGCGCTCGGATCGGGCACGTTCCATCTCGATGTCTGGCGCTACGAAAGGGACCTGACCGCCGCTCATCCCTGACCGGCATTTCCTGCGGCATGGCCGCTCCCGTCCGCGCGGCCGGAAACGGGCCGATCGGCGTCGTGCCGGGTGCCGCGCCCGGGCGTGATCGCGATCAGTTCGGCGGGCGCGCGGACGACCAGCCGATGCCATGTTCCCGCAGCGACGACGAATGCCGTCCCCGGGCGCAGCGGCCATAGCGCGCCACCGGCCAATTCCACCGCGAGCGCCCCCGAAAGCAGGACAAGCAGTTCGTCACCTGCGGGATGCATTTCCCAATGGGGATAATGGACGTCGTCCGGCCCCTCGATCCGGTGAAACCCCAAGGTGAACCCATCATGGCGCGACGACGTTGGCGGGGTGTCGTCGCGAGCGGCGGCGCGCGGTTTCGGGCGCTGTTCGATCGTGCGATCGCTGCCCAGTTGGAAATGGGTGTCCGTCAGGCCAGCCACCGGCAGAGGCGACGCGACGGTCACGACGCCACCTCCAGGAAATCGGTGAGCCGGTCGTCATTGGGCGCGATGCCGCTTGTCTGCAGCAGGAGGCCGGCATTGCCCCGGTGATACGTGCCGTGCAGGCAAACATGCAGGATGATCTCGCCACGGCTCATCCGCGCCGGCCGCCCGCTCGTATAGGTGAAGGCCAGCGGCTCCGCGAGATCGTCCGCGGTGAGTGTCGCGACATGCGCGACATACCAGTCGTCCAGAATGCGCATATCTTCCGAGAGCCTCGCAAGATCGGGCAGCCCATCGGAGCGGGGCGCCTGATCGACCTGCGGCCAGCGCAGCAGGTGATGCTGGAAGATGCGATCGACCACGTGGATATGATCGAGGATGCGCAGCATGATCGACGCCTGTCCGGGGCCGAGCCGGTCGAAGGCCCCGCCGATCACGGCGTGGAGGCCGGCATCCGCCCACTGCTTGAAGCGGATCAGTTGCTCGTAGGGTTGGGACATCGTCATGCGGGTCTCTTTCCGGGCATCGCGCCGTTGCGGTCGCCCCAGAAATATGTGACGAATTTCTCACATCTTCCATTCGCTTTCCAGGACTGTCCCATGCTGGATGTGAACCCGCGCAAATCCCCGCGGCAGGCGCGCGCCAAGGCCACGGTGGACGCCATCGTCGAAGCGACCACTCAGCTTTTGCTGCAGGAGGGCTATGAGCGTTTCACGACGGCGCGGGCGGCCGAGCGGGCCGGCGTCAGCATCGGATCGCTCTATCAATATTTTCCCAACAAGGCGGCGCTGGCGACAGCGGTGATCGATCGATGCTGCGACGATTTCCTCGCCGTCTTCCGGGATTCGCTGGCGCGCCGCGAAGGCCGCGCGCTGGCCGACCGCATCGACGCGATCATCGCGGGCAACCTGATCTCCCACCGGCTGACGCCGGGGCTTCACAGGATCGTGAACGAACTGGCGCCCCAGATCGGCGTCGCGGGCAAGGCGGCGCGCGTGAGCCGGTCCGTCGCAATGCTGATCGAGGCCCTGCTGCGCGGGCATGCCAAAGAGCTCTCACCCGACATCGACCTCGCGACGGCGGCAAGCATCATCCAGGTCGTGCTCGAGGCTCTGTCCCACCGGATCAGGATCCACGATCCGCAGCTCCTGCCGGACGATATCCTGGCGCGGGAGGCTCATCGGCTGATCACCCGCTACCTCGGCATAGCCGGATAAGCGGCCCGCGCTTTTCGGGGAATCAGGCGGCGACCGCCGAAAGACGATCGACGGCCCGGCGCGAGATCGCGTCGCCCAGAATGCGGGCCGCCCGGCGATAGACGAGCGCATAAGGCTCGGTGGCATCGAGATCGATGATCGGGGCGCCCGCGAAACGGAGAAGCGGCGTCACCGCCACCTTCTTGCGAAGCAGGTCCGCCCGATGATCCGGCTTGCGCGCGAACGCGGTCGCGGCATCGACGTTCAGCCGCACGACGACGTCGGGCCGAAAGGCCGTCATGTAATCGTACAGGCGGCGCTCCTGTCGCGCGAGCGCGGCGACCAGCTTGCCGCGCGGGGACGCCGCCGAGAGGCCGGGGCCGTCATAGAAACCGGGGCATTCGATCTGCGGATAACGATCCGTCAGGATGACGACGCCGGCGCGGCGCAGTTTGAGCATGCGGTTGAAGCGGCGAAGCCGGACGAGCGAGAACATGTAGACCACCAGCGCCGTCGCGAGGCCCGGTATCTTCTCGCCGCTCGTCCGGGTCTGGGTCGCCTTCCCGGCGAGCTTGCGCTCCACGTGCCGGCCGACGATGGGCAGGCGCTTGATCTTCTCGCCGATCGCGCCCGAGCCGAGGCCGAGATAGCTGATCGCGATGGGCTGCACGCCGCCCACGGCCTTGAGGAGATCGCTGGTCAAGGTCGATTTGCCCGAACCGTCGCAGCCGACGAACGCGACCAGCGGGGCCATCGGCGCATCGGCGAGATGATAGTCGAGCGTCGGCCAGAAACGGTCCGCCAGGATCGCCACCAGGCCCAGCAGGACGATCACGCTGATGTCATCCTGCCGCGTCAACGTCAGGCGCGCGACCGCGACCAGGGAGAGGACGAGGAGGATGGCTGCGATCAGCCAGCGATTACCCGACACCAGGCTCCTGATATTCATGCCGGACTCCGATCGTTTCCCTAACCTTCCCGGCGCGGTAGATGACTACTCCGTCATCAAACTGCAATGTTTCGCAATAATAATAAAAAATTTGACATATTTCAGGGCCGGCAGCATCCGGCGCCCCAGCCAGCCCCGCTTTTCCCGGGGTGACAGATCGGGGTTTTTCAACAGGATGGGACCGCTCATCGCCATCGTCGGATCGGACGGATCGGGGAAATCGACCGTCGGCCAGGCGCTGCTCGACTGGATGAGGGAGCAGCGCCCCTCGGCGCTGTGTCATCTCGGCAAGCAATCAGGAAATCTCGGGCGCGCCGCCGGGCGCATGCCGGTGATCGGGCGCGGCATGAACCGCACGATCCAGAAGAAGGTCAAGGAAGCCGGCGGCAAGAAGGGGCCGAGCCCGATCGCGGCGCTCACCATCTACGCCTTTTCGCTGCGACGCCTGCGGCGTTTCCGCCGGATGCTCGAAATCCGCCGGCAGGGTGTCGCGGTCCTGGCGGATCGCTTCCCGCAGCTCGACGTGCCCGACGGCCTCGACGGGCCGGGCTTCGGCAAGGTCCGCCACGATCGCGGGCTGGCGCGCCGGCTCGCCGCCCGCGAACGGGCGCATTTCGAATGGATGACCGGCCATGCGCCCGATCTCGTGATCCGGCTCAACGTCGATCCCGAGACGGCGATCCTGCGCAAGCCGGATCACGATCCGGCCGCCCTGGCCAAGAAGATCGCCCGGATCTCCGATCTTCGTTTCGGCGGACATGTGCCCATCGTCGACATCGATTCCCGCCAGCCGCTCGCCATCGTCGTCGAGCAGGCCAAGGCCGCCGTCGCGGCGACCCTCGCACGCTATCCGATATGACCGACACCACGCGCCCCATGAACCGCCCAGCGCTCGACGCCAGCCCCTTCCCGCCGGACCAGTGCCAGGCGCTGTTCGACGCGGTGCTGATCGATGACGAGGTCGACGACGATGCGCGGCTGCCGGCGGCCATCCGGTTCGATTATGCGCAGGACGAACTGGCAGCCTGCTTCCGCATCTGCCGCCAGCTCTGGTATTCGGGATTCGATCGCGATCGTCTCGTCGGGCTTGTCGCGAAGCTGGTCCGGGATCGGGATCTGGACGACGCCGATCGCCTGCGGTTCAAGCATATGCGCGCGAAGTTCAAGCATTTCCGCTACGCGCACGCGCTGTACGGCGCGGCGCACGCCTATCCGGCGATGCTGAACCGCATCACCGTCACGATGGGCAAATTGCAGGACGCCTATCGCAACGGGCGCCGCGGCACGGTGCTGCGCGAGGCCGCCATCCTGCGCCTGCTGCTGACGCGCCTGCCGCTCGGCGGTCTGTATCGGGAAGCCGACCGGATCATGCTGACGACAGGCGCGGCATTCCGAAAGCTGCTGGAGAAGGACGTCAGGTCGCTGGCCATGATCGTGGCGGACGACACCGTGACGGGCCACCAGTTCCACGTCACCCGCAAGGTGGTCGGGCGGCAGGTGTCGTTCTGGGATACGCTACGCACGATCGCGCCGACTCCCGATCGATACGACATGTCGCGCTCGCTCAGCGCGATCAACGGCCTGATGGGCGATCTCCACGACGTGCTCGTCGAGCGTCGCGCGTCGGACCGGGCATCCTATGGGCAGAGCTTCGTGCTGCCGGCGGAGATACGCGGACGCATCGAGGCCCTGCTGACGATCTATCCCGGCCAGTAGCCCGGCGGCGTGCCTCCGCACCGCCCTTGAGCATTTCGAAACCATGATCCCCTAAACACCGGCCATGAACAGCAAGACGTCCGCATGGCTTCGATTCAGGGGTTTTGTGATCCGAAACCGGTTGAGCATCCTCGACGGCTCGATCCTCGTGGCCAGTCTCGGCGTCGCGACCTACGTCGCGTTCGCCTGCGACCTGTTCCTCAACGAGGGGCATGTCACGGTCCATCAGGAGACGATCGAGCTCGATGAATCCCTGCTGCTCGGCGTGCTGCTGGCGGTGGGCCTGCTGATCTTCGCCTGGCGGCGCTATGTCGAACAGAAACGGGAGGCCGCGCGCCGCCGCGCGGCGGAAGAACAAGCGCGCGAGCTGTCGCTTCAGGATTCGCTGACGGGGCTACCCAATCGCCGCCGCTTCGACGAAGCGCTCCAGACGGCGATCGCCTCGCCACCGCGCGCGGGGGCGTCCCATGCCGTCTTCCTGCTCGATCTCAACGGGTTCAAGCGGATCAACGACGTCCACGGCCACGGCGCGGGCGATCGCGTCCTGATCGAGGTTTCGGGGCGCCTCCTCAAGGCGATGCGGACGGGGGACATCGTCGCACGGTTCGGCGGCGACGAGTTCGCTATCCTCGCGCATCACCTGTCCGATCCCGAGGTCGCGGCCAGCATCGCGCTCCGGGTGATCGACTCGCTCAAGGATCCCATCCTGATCGGCTCGGATTCCCACGTCGTGGGCGCGGGCATCGGCATCGCGCTGATCCCCTCCGATGCGACCGACCAGACCGAAGCCCTGCGCCGGGCGGACATCGCCCTCTATCGCGCGAAGGACGAGAGGCGCTCGGCCCTGCGCTTCTTCGAGACGGGGATGGACCAGCGCGTCCAGCAGCGCGACCGGATGATCCGCGAGCTGCGCGCCGCCCTCGCGAACGGCGAGATCAACCCGTTTTTCCGCCCGGTGTTCGACCTGACACGGGGACAGGTGGCGAGCTTTGAGACGATCCCGCGCTGGGTTCACCCGAGCCTTGGGGAGATCGCGCCCGAACGCTTCCTCGCGATCGCGGACGAAGCCGGCATGACCCACGAGCTGTTCGACCAGGTCCTCGGCAAGGCCTGCGCCGTCGTCCGCAGTTGGCCCGACGGGATCGGTTTCTCGATCGACCTGCAGCCCGTGCTGCTGCACGACCAGACGCTGGCCCGGCGGATTTCCGGAATGGTGACGGCGGCCGGACTCGATCCCGCCCGGCTCGAGCTCGAAATCACCGAGAGTGCGCTGGTCAGCGATGTCGAACTGGCGCGCGGCGCGCTCGCCGCGCTGCGCGCGGAAGGGATGCGGATCGCGCTCGACAATTTCGGCACGGGCTATTCCAGCCTCTACCACCTGCGCACCTTCAAGCTCGACAAGATCAAGATCGATCGAAGCTTCGTCGAGGCGATGGCGAGCGAGCGCGAGAGCGCCTCGATCGTGTCCGCGCTGGTCGGCCTGGGGCAAGGACTGGGCTTGCAGGTCGCGGTCGACGGCCTCGGCGAAGGGTCCGACTTCGCGGCCCTGAACGCGACCGGGTGCGCACTCGACCAGGGCGAGAAACTGGGCGAGCTCCTGAGCCCGGAGAGTGCGACCGCGCTGATCGGCGGGGAACCGCTCGCCCGATTGCAGGCCTAGCCGATCCCGGCGCCCGCGCTCGTGCTGGCGAAGGCGGGAATCCGGCCAGTCGCCGGCCTCAGTGTCCGGAAATCGGGGTGACCATTCCCTGCCTGACCCGCAGCATGGCGACCAGCACCGTCGTCCACAGGATCAGCGCGGCGCCCACGCACACCGTGATCGGCTGCTGCGCCCTGGGCAGCAGCAGGGCGGCAACCCCCAGAAAGACCAGCGCCGCCCCGGTCGCATAATAGAGCCGCACGGGTATACCCCGCGCGAGCGGGAAAAGATGCAGGCCGACGATGATGGCAATCGCGGAAAAGATGAGATCGCCCCGATGGACATGGTTCAACACCGCGCTCGCGACGAAGATCGCGACGCCCTCCACGGCGCTCCAGCGCCCGACCAGCGGGCCGACATGTGGCCCGCGCGACGGCACGCTTCCCGTCCCGCGCCATCCCCAGGCGAGCAGCGCGACCGACAGCATGATCGGCAGAAGCAGAAGGCCCGGCGCAGCGCCGGAAAGCAACAGCGCCAGGCTCGCCCAAGCCGCCGCGAAGGCCGCCAATATCACCAATCCGAAACGCATTCCGGCCCCTCCCCCTCAGGATAAGCCATTGAAAGCGCAAAGCGTCCCTATCGGCAAGCGGGATCGATCGTGCGCGCCCTCAGGTCACAAACCGATCTCGCCTTGCAGGACGGGCACGCATGCGCCGCGTAGCGTCGCGACGATCCCCTCCGGCGTTCGGCGCGCATCGACGTGGAGCAGGCTCGGCCTGCCCATTTCCACGCCCTGATGGATCAGGAAGCTGGCTGCCCCGAGATCGGGCTCGAGCGACAGCAGCAGGCATGCGAGGGGCGTGTTGGCGCTGCCGGTGGCCGGATCCTCCCATGTTCCGGACAGCGGCGAGAACATGCGCGCGCGGAGCGTCCGGCCCGCTCTGCTATAGGCGTGGATGGGAAACCGGCTGCCGAGCGCCGGATGCGCCGCGAGCGCGTCTCGAAACGCCGGAAGGCTCGGGTCGCAGCGCGACAGGGCTTCGTCGGCGAGTTCGGCGATAACTAAGGCGTTGCCGTTCGACGCGACGATGGGCGGATGATGCGTCGTCATCACGTCGGCGGGCAGCAGTTGCAGCGCGCGTGCGATCAGTTCGGGCGCGATGGTCTCCCCAAGGCTCAATGGCTGCGGCGTCTCGATGGCGGCCCCGGTGGGCACGCCGTCGGCATCGCGCGCGATCTCGACAGGCACGAGCCCGGCCGGCACCTCGAACGTGGCGGTGGTCAGGCCGGGATGCCGGCGCGCGAGGACGAAGGCCGTGCCGACCATCGGATGGCCGGCGAACGCCATTTCCGCCGTGCGATTGAAAATGCGGACGCGCGCCGTGTTGGCGGGGTCGGCCGGCGCCAGGACGAAGGTCGTCTCGCTGAGATTGAACTCGGCCGCCACGGCCTGCATCGTCACGGTGTCGAGCGCATCGCCCTGCAGCACGACGGCGAGCGGATTGCCGCCGAACCGGGTCTGGGTGAACACGTCGACGGTGAAGAACGGCAATGCGGGCAAGGTCAGGTTCCGATCTGGCGCAGGAGAGAGACGACATCCGGGATTCGAACCATCGCCTTCCTACGCCGGCCCGGCCATCGAATCGACCCGGCGCCTTGAGAATCCGGCCGGTCCGGCGCTCTTCATCCCTGCCCGACCGCCGTCATGCGCCAGGATCGGCGCGCGTCGGTCGACATCACTGGTAGATCTGCACTTCCTTGCCGATGGCATAGACCATCGGCGTGCCGTCGGCGGTGCGGACGCGGATCTTGTTGGCGAACGGGGCGATCGGCACGGGCGCCCAGTGCCGGCCGCCATCCGTCGTCTCGAAGCCGCCATGCCTGGTGCCGACCCAGCCATGGGCCGGCGTGACGAAGCCGATGCCGAATTCCTGCGTCGCCTTGTCGGCGACCAGCGGCAGCTCGGCCCAATGCTCGCCGCCATCGACCGTCTTCACGATCCGCTGCTGGCCATTGGCCGGATCCTCGTTGAGCAGGGTCGCATAGCCGGTCTTGCGATCGGCGAAGGCGCCTTTCCAGATCATCTCCACCTTGCGCGTCGATCGATACACTTCGCGCCACGTCCGGGCGCCGTCGGTGGTCTTGAGGATCAGGGCGCTCGACTGGTCGGGGTCGCCATTGCTCGCCGCGAAGACGAATCCGGTATTGGCATCGAGGAATTTGACGTCGAGGATCATGCCCGCCTTGTCGGAGAGATCGATCAGTGTCCACGTCCTGCCGCCATCCTCCGATCGGAGCAGCTTGGCCGGCCCGTTGGCGCGGCCCGCGGCATCGATCAGCACCTTGTCCTGCAGACTGCCGGCGATGATCGTGCGGGTGTGCAGGATATCGATCGAGCACACGCCGGGCATGGCGGTGGTGCCGATCGCGGCGGGGTGCCAGGTCGTGCCGCCGTCGGTCGTCTCGTAGAGCGGGTTGGCATCGCTGATGTCGGCCAGCCCGGCGCCGAGATTGCCGGCATAGCCGTGCCGGGCGTCCACGAAGCCGAGCGAGCGGATGAAGGTGCCGGGATGATCCCAGACCAGCGCCCAATGCCCGCCGCCATCGGTGGTCCGGTAGAGCTTGCCCTTGCCCGTGCCATAGAAGCCGAGCTGGCGATCGACGAAGATCACGTCGTCACGCTTCGACGGATAGGCCTCGGTCGGCATGACGTGCCACGTGGCGGCAAGGCCGGCGGAAGCGGCGAGCAGGGTCGCCACGAGCGGCAAAAGGACGCGGACCGATTTCATGCATTCTCTCTGGTCTTGGTTGGGGAACGAACGGCCACGCCTCAGGCGGGCGGATCGCTGTGCTGGGAATAGAGCGCGTGCCAATGCCCGCTGCGATAGACGAAGATGTCGCAGGACCTGACGGCGGACCCCATTTTCGGATCGGATGCCGTCCAGGCCAATATCGCGGTGTCGCCCTGCAGCGTGACCTGGGGTTGGGAGGGCCATTGCGCCCGATAGGCGGAGGCCTTCGCGGCATAGGCCTTCACCTTTTCGGGATCGCGCGTTCCGCTGACGATCGTCGCCTTGTCGGTCGCCTTGCCGTCATGCCCGATCGAGCGATAGTCCGGCAGCAGCAGCCAATCGACGAACGCCGCATCGCCCTGCATTTCGGCGTCGCCCCAGGCCTTGTCCGCGGCGATCACGGCATCCGCCGTCCGGGCGTCGATCGGCCGCTGCGCGGGATTGGCCGCGCACGGCAGCGCGAACAGCAATGCGAACAGGCCGGTGCCGATCGAGGGCCAGGCTCTCGACTTGGCCGCGCCCGTTCCGCCGCCCTCGCGTGGCTCCCCCATAAGGCTCCTCTCCCGCCGCCGGCTGAGGTTGGTCCGATGTCAGTCCGGTCGGCTGGGCAGGCCTAATCGCGCCCGGCCGGCGCCGCGCATGCCAAAACGACGAACGGCATGGCCGGATCGACCAACGACCCAATGGCGACCGGCTCATGCGGAGCGGCGGGGCCGAATGCGCGGAAAGAAGAGCGGGCGGCGGCGCGAGAACCGTCCGGGACCATGTCTCTTACGGGTCAGGCCTCGATCGCTATCCGATCAGGCCCAGTTGCAGGAGGCTTTCGGCGGTCGCGACGATCGCATCCTCGCGCGACCGCGGCGCCCAGCCCAGCAGGCGCTTCGCTTTCTCTCCGCTGGCATCCAGGCTGACGCCGAGAAGGGGCACCATCCCCTTCATCGCCGGGTTGGTGAGCGCCATCGAGCGCACGATGACATTCGGCAGCACCCGGGTCGAGACCCTGTCGGCCACCGGCCCCATCCGCTGCTTCAGGATCGCGGCGATCTCGGCCATCGCGAGGCTTTCCCCCGTCGTCGCGAGGAAGCGTTCGCCGTATATCGCCCGCGCCTTTGCCGATGCGCTGGTGGGCCTGACGGGCAAAGATGCCCGCCCGCTCGACGGTTTCCTGATCCTGTTTCGCTCCACCTCGAGCCCGGTGGCCGCGCAGATTGCCCGGGACCGCATTGCCACAGCCCATCAGGCTGCGGCCGAAAGCGTGGTGGACGGCCCAGCGCGCCGAGCCGTAGGTTTCGGCATCCTTCAGCTCGCGTGCCCGATACACGGACATGGCGACCGCGACGATGAAGCCGGCGAGGCCGCGATGAACGCGCCGGTGATGAATATCCTCGGCGCATAGGCGTCGAAGACGAACCACCAGACGAAGAAGGCATAAGGCGGATAGACCGGCCAGCCGGCGATCACGAACCAGGGCGTGCCCAGTTCCGGCTGGTAGCCGAGCGACGCGGCGGTCCTTTGGGTCGCTCCCCATGTCGCGGCGAGCGCGATCGAGGAAACGGCGACGAGTTGGCCCCACTGGATCTTGGTGGCGGACATGCCGCTGAGATCGTGGCTGGCCTACCTGAAGCGCAAGTCAAGAATAGACCCAGGGAACTATGGCGTAGAAATACAGGGAGCAGCGTAGTTCAGTTTGCCCGGGCCAATCGACAAAGCTTCGAGATATATTCGCTCAGCCTCTCGAAGCGGCCTTACGATATGCGCTGGGCGTGATGCCTACCGCCTGCTTGAAGCTGTTCGCAAAGTGGCTTGGCGTCGAAAAGCCGACCGCCAAACCAATGGTCGTGATGGAAGACCGGCTTCCGACCAGCAATTCCTTGGCACGCCGGATACGATAGGCGATCAAGAATTGATGCGGGGTCATCCCGAACGACGCCGAAAATGCGACCACAAATTCCGGAATCGCCATGCCGACCAGTCCCGCCATCCCGGCGAGACTATGTCGAGCATCAAGCTCCGCATCGAGATCATCGAGGAACAGGCGCCGCTGGCTGGGGCTTAGATCGGGGCGTCCCCGCCTCTTTTGCGCGCGACCGGAAATTGGCGTGTAGCCGTCGAGGAGGTGAAGACGGATCGCCTCTCCGATCGTGTCCCGGAGAAGAAAGGCCGTGTCGTCATCCCGCGCGCCCAGCCCCGCGAGCCGATCGACCGCGCTGTGAAGGAACGGGTCGCGATGCCCCATCTGCGGCACGATGGCCTCGCGTCCCAGCAGCGCCGTCGGAATCTTCATCTCGCAATAGCCGACCGTGTCACCCTGGGCCAAAGCGGCATAACGCTGCCCGGCCGGAATCATCCAGATGTCGCCGACGGATGGCAATATCCGGCCGGATGGCCCTTTTTCGAACTCGCTTTCCATCGAACGCAACCTGCCGTTGCGGTGGACGACCATGACGTGCTGGTCTTCCTGAAACCGCCAGTCCGTCGGCGCGGATATCGCTTCCTCGACGAAATTGAAGCCGATCCCCTGAACCGACACGCTGCAATGCGACAGGATTTCCCGGCGTTTGGAGGGACGCTCGCCCCACGGCATCGATGGCATCGCCATATTCCAGCCTCGCTACGCAACAGATTACGCAAGTCAGACTAGATTTGGAAAGCGCGGATGACCAGCCCGATTAATCTGGGTTAAGAAGCAAGGGAGATTATATGGTCGATCACAGCATCAACGGTAAAACGGTCCTCATCGCCGGCGGCGCCAAGAATCTCGGCGGGCTGGTGGCCCGCGACCTCGCGGGGCAAGGGGCGAAGGCGATCGCCATCCACTATAATACGGCCGCGACGAAGGACGCCGCGGACGAGACGATCGACGCGATCCGGTCGGCCGGCGCGCAGGCCGTCGCCTTCCAGGCCGACCTGACCACGGCGGGCGCCATGGAGAAGCTGTTCACCGATACCATCCTGACCATCGGCAGGCCGGACATCGCGATCAACACGGTGGGCAAGGTGCTGAAGAAGCCCTTCACCGAGATCAGCGAGGCCGAATATGACGAGATGACCGCCGTCAATTCGAAGTCGGCCTTCTTCTTTCTGAAGGAAGCCGGACGCCACCTCAACGACAATGGCAAGGTCGTCACGCTGGTGACCTCGCTGCTCGGCGCCTACACGCCCTTCTACGCCGCTTATGCCGGCACCAAGGCGCCGGTCGAGCATTTCACCCGGGCCGCGTCCAAGGAATATGGCGAGCGCGGCATCTCGGTGACCGCGATCGGACCGGGGCCGATGGACACCCCCTTCTTCTATCCGGCCGAGGGCGCGGACGCGCAGGCCTATCACAAAACGGCTGCGGCGCTCTCGGCCTTCACCAAGACCGGCCTCACGGACATCGTCGACATCGTGCCGTTCATCCGCTTCCTCGTGTCGGACGGCTGGTGGATGACCGGCCAGACCATCCTCGTGAACGGCGGATACACGACCAAGTAGAATCGAAGCTGCCCGGCGGATGCGTGAGGAACGCTGCCGGGCAGCAACGGCTCCCTGCCTGACCAAAAGCTGACATAATTAAGGCGTGTGGACATTAGGGGATTCCCTTTTGGCGGCAAATCGGATTCAAGACTGGCGAAGGGAGCGCCAGCTTGGAACGACACGGATTGAGCGATGAGCAGTGGGAACGGGTTTGGCCGGTGCTTCCCGGTAAAGTTGGAGATCGAGGCCGTTCGGCCGCAGACAACCGGAAGT
>Ga0105239_10000103_pt1 | contig 118072 bp, 108 predicted proteins | sample KBSC44metaG_FD_92761 | JGI IMG/M metagenome (GOLD analysis project Ga0105239, IMG submission 92761) | Corn rhizosphere microbial communities from Kellogg Biological Station, Michigan, USA - KBS C4-4 metaG | ecosystem: Host-associated > Plants > Roots > Rhizosphere > Soil | place: Michigan... | reverse complement strand
GACCTTGGCGTGAGTCAGGGCAGAGCGTGCGTACGGATGGTTTTTCCGGCGGCAGTTTTGTATGTACCATTTTCTCGCGGTGGGGGGGGCCGGGGGGGGGGTGGGGGGGGGGGGGGGGGGGGGGGTCGGCATGGCACACCATGTTTGCTTTGTATGTGAGACTAATGGCAACATTTCCTGGAATGTCATCCGCAGTACTTCGTACTTTGGTTTACCCTGGAGCTAAGTGTCAGGAGGAGACCTTGTCTCCATCTCACCAAATACTCCATCCGCTTTTACATGTTTACGCCTGTATTGGCAGTGTCAAATCTGATGCCGTCTGCAAAACTAGGCAAGCAGAGCCTCGGACCGTAAGCGGGGTTATACTATCTGAAGATTAAACTGTTTGAATTTGTCAGATCATTTCCTTTTACCCATGGAGGGGTGGGGGAACGTTGTTCTTGTGCCGAGCCTCGCACCAGTGACACAATCGGCTTGGTTGCTATAGCAGAAAACGCGTTCGCGTGCAATAGGCCTATTGCATCACGCCACGCTCCATTGAAATATCGAAAGCGGTTGGGATACTGAATGCACATTGCTGGCGTCAAGGGTGACCACCTAGCTCGATGATTGGTCTTGACGCCTGACCATTGACCTCACCCGCAGCTCAATCGCAGATGATGAGCGTGAATACGGTGCAGAGCGGATAAAGCTGACGACATGCATTTCCGACCCCTCATCGGTGGCCTTAGTGCTTACCTGGCTGCCGTATTGCGACCATTCCGGAAATGGGATTTTGAAACAAACCTACCTTTTGTTTGATTCGACTCTTCTAAGATCGATCAGCATGGGTAACAGATGCGGATCGGGAAGTCACTAGCAGACGATGCCTCGCTCAATCCTTCGTCCGTTCTGGGTGGGGTCTGGGAAGGATTGCATTCTGCTTCTCTTGCGAGGCAAGTTTGATAGGACTCTCAAGCGATGCCAAGACTTTTCCCACGCTGTCGGTATTTGATAAGGCCAGTCACCGGAGCTCGTTTTGGATTCTCCATGTCTGCCAGTAGCCAGCACAACCGGTAGGCGTATCCGAGAGTTAGCTGCAGGCCAACCTAGGTTCAATACATGATTTCTGAAGGTGGCTCTGGCCAATTCCAGTCAATCGCCTCGCCGTCTCATGCAAGTGTGGGATGGTTCGAAGACGAGAGAGTTAGTCATGGGTAGGGATTCGCATAGAGCGGCAAGTTGAATCCGGAGTGCGATGTAACTTCGTGGCGGAAGGTGACCCAAATGTACCTTGTTCACAGGTCTTAAAAAACTCCATTGACTTGACGGTGAGGTACACAAAGGCTGTACCAGCGCTAATTACCCCTATCCACCAAAACTACGATGTACCTATTACTTCACGTAAATGGGTTTGCACGGGAAACTCGGGGGTCAAGGGAGGTCAGAGCCCGGAATCCCGCTTGATTCGGATGATCATTTTCTCTCCCAGGCCTGGTCCTAAATTTGACTAGGGATAAAATCCCTGCGGAATCAACAGCAGTACCTGGTAGACTGTGCCTGAAGCATCACTGTTCAAACCCGAAAAATGTTTCTCCTTTCTAAATCCTTGACTGTGACTGGGTTTCGGCCACATCCTTCGAGGAGAATACATACCCAGGGTTCTCCTTCCGACATTGACGCCGTGAGTGATCATGGGGTCAACGAAACGAAACGAAAAGTGTGGACACTTAGGGTTAGGGTAAGTGCCATTGACATGATGTCAGCCAATTCACATCACGAGGCAATGCAGCCGTGTCCCTCAAAGAACCGAACCCCTGACACTATGATGCCTGAGTATCAAAAGCAGGAGACAAGCCAAGACAGAAGAAAGCAACACCTCGCTCAATTATAGGACCCTCGCTTTGAGGCAAATGCCTTTTTATTTGCGATGGCTTGGTATCATGCCTTCGGAATACAACCTACTTGTATCTTGGGTGCAGAGCCGCAACTCTTGGCTACTGGAGTCGCTTTTCCACAAACGGGAGTGCCTCTCCTAATCGTCGCGGAGGACCCTTCAGACAACCCTGGGAAGTTCGACCCCTCCAACGTGCCCCTTTCAGACGACGGGCATTTGTTTGAAGTGCATATGTCTCAGCGGGACAGGCATCATGAAGCCCGATATCGTTGGCGGCCTCGTTACTTGAACCCCGAGTAGACATTTATGTAGTGAAATGGATGTTTAAGGCATGACAAGAAGTTTGCGAGGAGGTGGTAAGCGGACCCGAATCCGACTTGTGAATACGAGGTCAGTATTGTGGCCTTCCAGCTCGGCTCTGCCGACATCCAAACTCCAAGAGGCCCAAGCTTGTTGGTAAGGCGCGCTGGATTTGGGAAGAACGCCTGGACAGGGACATTTGTGCAGGTCAGGCCTAGAAATTCGTTTAGGCAGCGACGCAGTTGTCCCGAACCGTCACCTCAAAAAAAGTCAATACTGCCCGAATGCAGAAAGCTGTGATCTCGCTCATCGAAGGTACTACAGACTAGCTAGGAGATACATGGGACGAGTACTCCTCGTCCTACTTGCTCCCCCGCAATTATGTGATGTAGGCTGACCACCCAAGGAACTCGCACATGCTGCACACACCAACTTCTGTCTGCACAGATGGATTTCCTTTACTCTTACCTCTTCGAGCACCTACCTAGAATAGTAAGAGTAAGAAGAGTCTCTGCGAGAAGTCTCGTCTTACGCTTCACGACGGGAAAGACTGCGTCCTAATGGATGAGGGATATATGGTTGTGCAGACAGAGTGAGTGAATGATCCAGGCAAGTTTTTGAAAATTTTTGAAAGCCGTGGCAGCAGAGTGGGTGTAGGGGAACGACGGAGCGATGGGAGGGTGGACACCGAAAAACCATGGAATTCGCCCAGAGCCAGCCAGCCCACCAACCATCTTCACATTGCTGGGGGAGGGCCAGCAGACAAGGCTCCGAATACAAAGGGGCCCCCAATATCTCGTATCGATTTGAAATGACAGGTCGACAAATGGCAACGGTGTGCCGCTCAAGGCTCCTCCTCAACATCTATCTACTTGGGTACCTTAGGTACGTACCTTCGTTGAAGATATGGAGTACCTGCATGCCATGTACCCCTCATCTTGTACCTTAGGTATGTATGTACTTACCTAGGTAACTGTGTAACCCAATGAAAATATCGAAAAACATCGAAACCCTCCCAGATACGAAGTTGAATTTGTCATTCATTCATTCGTCTCCAACCTCTCTCAAAGCGTAGACCCCAAAACGACTGGAAACAGGCCACGGCCACACTCCGTCCACTCTGTCTTGAGAGGCAAGTGGTGGGTGGGTGTTTGGGCAGAGGGAGGAGGGGGGAGATTGGGAGCCTATCCTATCCTATCCACGCTCTTGGCTGGCAGCCTTGAAGGTGGCCGTTGGGGAACGTAATTACAGTAATTAAAAAGCCAAAACTTATTACCCCGACAACGAAAAGACATCTATCTACATTGGGTAATTAACCAGTTAGGTATGTAACCAATGTACTCGCATGTAGACACCGAGCCGTCGTCCGTGGACATTGAACGCGGACGGACGAACGTACGGAGTATTTGATCATAATAATTAACTAATTACAGAAAAGAAATTTTAATCAAAGAAGAATAAACTTGCGAGGGCCCTCCAGAGAGGCAGGACAGCAGCCCAGCCCAGCCCAACCCAGCCCCCGCGTCGACGATGTTTGCTTACCATTTTCTTTTCTTTTCAAATAATTAATGTTCTGGTTATTTACCTAATATTACCTGCCTGTGTAGGTAATATATACCTACCCCTACCTGTAATAGGTATCATGTAACTTACGCCCTTCCTCCTTCGCCCTTGCCCTTTGCCATCCATCCTCCTTCGCCATTCGAGTATTAGGTAGGTTTACGAGACGAGATGAGACCTTTTTCAGTGCCACCTGCTCCCCCTCGTAGGGTTTTGTCGCTTGGGTCTCGATCGTGAAATCAGGAGCCTGACTGGGTGAACATATGTATCACCGCAAAGCCTATTGTATTGGATTCCGAATTCGCAACTGAGTGGCCCATGCATAATACCTAGTCAAATCGTCGTACGGAGTATGTGTAGCAACAGCAAGCACTCCGTAAGCCTGTAGGTAAAGGGTTTGAGCCTCTCGCGGCCCGCCGCCTCTCCACCACCACTTAGGTACTGATGCTTCCCCCATTTTCTCAATATGGGCATCTTTCCCTTCAGACTCTGGTAGATAATACTACAGGGAAGAAAAAAGATCGATACACGGGTCGATCAATATTTCACGTGGTGCGAAATCCGAGGGTTCCATTCTTACATCTTTCCTGTGCCCGTGCCGCCGCCCCCTCTTTACTTAGCCGCCATCTCGCAAAACTTTAACGGTGGTATCGGTGCTGTCAGACTTCCGCACGGTAAATTAAAATAAAAGATAATATATAATCAATTACTCAATGGTTTGGAGGGGTAAATACCAAGTTTGGCAAGGTAATATGGGGCTTTCACGAAGATGCCAGCGCTGATTAGTCAACCCCTTATCCTCGAGAGCTCACTTTGCACTTCTCGGTGGGTTGTTCTGCTGTCCTTTTGACTGTCTTTTGCCAGTCACTAAGCTAGTTCGTGGGAGTGGCAAGTGATGGGAGATTTGGAGTGTGGTTGTTCCGATGCGCTTGTGGACGGACACATTGTCATGTTTATCGCCGCTGCCCACTGAAAATCTGTCGGCGTTTACAAACTCTGTCGGCGCATTTCTTTCCAGATCGAGGAATTCTGGTACCGACGCACAGTTTGTCCCAAGTCTCCACTGCAAAAATAATCAAGGCAGCTTGAGAAAATAGGAATATGATCGTTCCCGATCGCAGAGCTCCCACCTAGATCGCCTGGCGCTTTTTGATGCTTGGTGGGGAGGTGGAGGCAACAAGTGATGGACGAATACATGTGGTATGGGTTTTATGAGGGCTGGAGCCGACAAACTCTACAGTTGGGATTGTGCACTGGAACCTGATAGTGGCAGGCAATACCCTGTGTGAAAACATACTGCCCACCACCCTGAGAGGACTCAGCTCTTGATGGTCGGCCCGGCACAATCGTGCGGATTTGTGGGACACTATCGCATTTGTTCTGCAAGGCCTACTCCCTGGTGGGGACTCCGGAAAGTTGGACTCTTCGTCGAGCCGAGTTTTTGACGTGACGGATGGGTTAGCGAGATGGATGATGAGACTAGATGCATCTGCCAGCTTCCTGCATGCCTGGATACTGATATTCCACGGAGAGGCGTGAACTCAGAAAACAGAAGCAACCATGAATCCCATTATGATGATGATGATGATGATTCACAAGCAGGTTACTTTAAATCATGCTTCGCACAGGTGCCTCAATATCGACATAGGTCCGCTCGGCTTGCCAATGGGCTTTCATCAATGTAGCAAATGGCTGTGCAGAAGAGCCCGATGCCAGGGTAATCGATCCACCTTCTTACTCGCGGGTATCGGAAACGATCCCTGAAAACATTCGAAGTCCTTCTAGTTCACCTCTGGGCCCTGGGCGGCATGCAACCAGGATGTCAAGACGCCGGGGCATTTGAGAGACAGACGCAGTTGGAGTGTGAGTTCGATGAGGCGGTCGGACATTAGGATTCGGGGCCTTGATGACCGCAGCAGGATCAGGAGGGACCGAAGTCCATCTGGGCTTCGTCCGCAGCTTCTCACCTTGTTGTAAGATGCGGAGTACTTTGGACCGAGTGTGAGATGCTTTCGGAACATGGAGTCCCATTTCCGTGAAACGAATTCCTGGGACTCTCGGAACCAGGCCATGGCGATGAAGGATGGCAAGTAGACAGCATTGTTGGCTGCTGACAAAGCACTTGAATGTCAGAAGGCTCGACTGGTGCTGGCCTGAAGAAAATGAAAGTCCGTTCTTGGATGGCTGGGAGGGTAACTACCCACAGTAAGCCTTGTTTCAGCCTTGTCACAGCTAACCATCAGTGCTGGCACCTAGGCACGAGACAGAGGTGCATTATTTTTACCTGGGCAGCTTCGAGAAAGCTTCTGAACTAGTTTCATTCCTGGATTTCGAGTATTGGCGAAACTGCCTGGATTCCAACAATAGGAACTCAAGGTAATTACCGGATATCCATAACGAGGTATTGGCCTCATTGTGGTTCAACGATGAGTGTCTAGTGCCGACTTTGGAAGTTGATCATCCCCTTGCTCAACTCGAAGGCTTCGCAAAGTTTGCCTGAGCAGCCCTAGCGGTCGGCTAGAATGCCCAGATTTTGGACACTTCCGTGAGATGAGGCAAGCTGGGTGGGCTATCAATGGCACGCATCTAGGGAAACGATCACTGCATGCCATCTGCTTAATTCTGCTCGAATATGAAGACCTTGACCGATGCTCTGGCAAGGGCAAGCGCTTGCCAGCCGAAAATCCAGGCTCGTTTGAACGAAAACTGCTCGGCCCTAGTTCGTTGCAGTACGATAGCAACTCAAGCTTCAGTTTCCTGCAACCAGGTCATGCACACCCAAGTGTCAGGATGCTTCGTAACTCGAGAAACATGAACGCTTCCGTTTTCATTGGTGATGAGGGGACGGAGCACTCACCATGTTTGTACCATTGTTTTCGTTTGGTTGACGGAATGAGGATCGAAATCTTAGTATGGGCGCCCGACAAAGTAGCGCGTCATGCACTCTTGAACGACGGATTCCGTGACAATACCGAGCGCACTTAACAAATACGTCCGTAATGCGAGCCAATTCTCAGGCCATGCACCTTCGAAAGCCACATCCTGCGGTACCAGGCTCAAATAGGCAGCAATAGCAGTCGAGAAAATCGTCGTACAGCTACTGCGCTCAATAGTTCAATGCCACATTGCCCAAAAGCTTTGTATCTCCGTTCTAGTCATAAAAAGGCGACAAGCATGACTCGTCGAAGCATGCAGATCCGACAGCAGGCAAGGAAGCTATTTCTTGGGTAGCATTGTTCGCCTTCCGACTGCGAATGCTCCAGATTGCTCGGACTTGGATGAAATGCAATGGTGACAACCGATTTCTGCGACATCATCGTGGAATACCTCTCTGCTGTCCTCGCTACTCTGTACCTCGGACGGAGGACCAGGTGCCACTTCCTGGCCGTAGTCCGGGGATTCTGGATGACGAGGCCTGCAGAGTTATGGCTCAGCTTCCGGGGGTCTTGGGGACCCAACGATATTCAAGATCGATCGTCTGGGTGGCCTAAGTAGAACGATAAGACCGAAAATTTCAACTTTCTGAACACCTCAATGTTCTTGACACTGAGCTCATTGTGCCCTAAACCTCAGATTCGATTCAGAGCCTTGTCTCAAGTCAAAGCAGCCTTTTCCATCCTTCAGAAGAATAGATGTGAATGCCTTCAATATTGTCGTCTGCCAAAGAGCCCAGCAGCACATGGCTGGCTATCTGCAGATGGTGCTATCTTTGGACAGCAGTTCATCGCGACAGCACATCTGGCACGGCGAAAATATTGAATCGCCTCTCAACGGCCAATTGGCGAGTGGCATACAATGTGTCGCTTGGTAAGGCGATCTTCCTGCCAAACCCTTGACAGCCAGTGTTTGGTGAAGCCACACCGCCATCGAGAGGCTGAGAAAAAGGAAATCTTGGCGATGACCCAACAACCTGGCGACCTCTATTTTACCTTTCAGATAGAAACAAGGTTTATGGGCTTTCGTGCGGAAATTAGGTAAGTGGTGGAGGTGTGGAATGTTCAAGTTGTGGACAAACCGGTAACGGGAGAGGGACGTTGGGCCATCCCGCGCTCGACGTGGCAACAGCCGTGTGGGGATTCAATGGTGTGATAGAAGCCAACTCTCAGCCTCGAATCGAGGTGTGTATCTACAAAGCTGGATTTACGTATTTGGCTTGATCTCAAGCCTGGTTCCAGTGTCCGGGTGTTTGGAATCATGACTCGTTGAAACGATGCGCTTTTCACAACCCTTCACTACCGCGTCCAATTTAGTGTCCACATACTTCATTGAGTCACTCGCTAACTAGCATTGCATCTCGAATGCAAGTTCTTCTACCCCCAGTACGATATTATCTAACCATGGTGTGGGAAATGGAGCCCGTTGGGAAATTTTCTATTGAAAGTGTATATTTTCTTTACCCCCATTGTACATTTGCGCCCAACGCTAAACCCGAGACCGATATGAACGACATAGAGTTGGTATAGCCATGAATCCACAGAAACACCTCGAGCCAAGGACAAGAGCTATTCTGTTTCTATCCGCATAATGGGAGAAAAAGCAGGACGTTGGTGTCGCGGCGCACGCGTTCAATCAGCACGCTTGACGTACATGACAGGGCCGACGTACTCCTTCCTGCCCTTGACGACGTAGTATATCATGGCGATGATCAAAGTGCCAACCAACATGACACTGGACCAGTTCATTGTCGACGGTTTCACGTCCTTGCCTAGGGGCCAGGTGAGGAAGAAGATCAGGGGAGTCAAAAACATCAAAGCGGCGATGTTGATGGCGAGTCCGAATTTTCCAAGAGACCAGCGGCGGGCGGGGAGAGCAGGGCCTGAAAGGCGGCGGTAGACGACGCAGCTGATGGTTAGGTAGTAAGAGATCAAGACGGCGATGGCACCGAGGGATGTGATGGCGTTGAGTGCGACGGACGAACCGATGTTGATGAGCGAGAGGAGGGCTGAGACGGTCAGAGACACCGCGACGGCCGGGATGGGGATGTTCCAGCCAGGAGACACCTTCGAGAGCCAGCTGTGGCCTGGAAGACCGGCGTCACGAGCGAACGACCAGATCTGTCGTGATGCCGCAGCGACTTCAGAGATGGCGCAGGCGGAAAGCATGACGACAATGATGGCTACCATGACGTTTGTGCCAGCGTAGGATTGGGTCGCGTTGAAGAAGAGCTGGATGAATGGATAACCAGTCAGAGATGCTGCGACATCGTCGACGTCACCAATGGTGAAGCAAATAGTTACAACAACGATGAAGACGAGGGTCACGTTGACGAGAACCGAGCCCATAATCGCTCGGGGCAGTGTGACGGATGCGTCCTTGATCTCCTCAGCTAGGGAAAGGGTGTCAGTGTCTTGGTAGATGGAAGCGAGATTCGCAACTTACACATATGGACGGAGCAGTCATAACCAACAAGGACAGCCATGGGTGCAAGTAAACCGATCATCGCAGACAGGCCTTTGGTTGGCCATCCGCCGTTGTTCGTAAAGTTTAGGAGGGCGTCGGAAGCATTCGATCGTGGGGCCATGACCCAGAGAGGGATGATGATGGCGAAGAAACCAAGGATGTGTAGGATCAGGACCATGCCCTCTGGAGAATCGCTGTCAGCTGAGTCAATGGTGAGGGAATGTACTTCGACTAACCGATCAATGGAAGACGCGAGGCAAGGGCTGTGTTGAAGATGATCGAGAAGAAGACGATGGCAATCGACAACAAGGTTCCGTGCCACGCTTTGTGGACGTAGGTTGGATCGTTGAGGATGATCAAGCCTTGGATAATCGTACCGACCAGGAAGCACACACTGGCCAGATACACCTGCCAGCCGATCGCAGTGAGCCAGCCTACAAGCCAGTGAGTATTGTGGTGACAACTATGGGACAATCGTCGATTCTTACCAGAAAGATAGCTAAGCTGCTTTTGCCAACGTGGAGGAGCGAATTCAGAGACCCAATGGTATTGACCACCTGCAGTGGGTGACCTGTTTGCGGATACCTTGTCAGCAATCTCGTGTCCTGCATATCCCACGTGGCGAAAGGGACAATCTTTTACATACATGGAAGCCATTTCTGCGATACTTGCATAAACCAGAGTCTGGCCAGTGGCGCAGACGATGAAACCCCAAAATAGCAATGGCGTACCACCGTTGACGAGAACAAAACTGAGATATCTGTTTCGTTGTTAATTGAGGATGCCGTTTGCTATGCACGAGGGCCAGGAACGTACGTAAGAATGCCTTCCCAACTGGCGACGCAGGTTGAAGCAAATCCAAGCATGGTGATAAAACTGAAGTTTCGCTATTCAACTGTCAGTATCGTCGTTGATACCAGCGTGCTGTTGATTGGGACACTGACTCGCAACACTTGCTTCTTGCCCATGATGGTCATATCCCGCCTGTCGGCCGCCGTTCCCCTGTACTTCTCAGGAACATGGCTGACATTGTCATCGAAGACCTTTGTGCCATTGGGAGACGTAGCGCTGGCTTCTGAGAGCTCAACATCTGCGATTTCCTGTTCCTGCTTGCTGAGGTGAAGGGCCGCCATGGTGAAGATTGACAATGCCGGTGGCTGGAATCCTGAATGCAAGAAGAGGACGAACAATGAGAAGTAATTATAAACGAAGGAAGATCGAAAGAGATTGAGGCCCAGATAACACCACACTTGGAAGGTCGCTAAGGCAGGATCCTCCTTCTGCTGCTCCTCTCCTTCTCCTCCACCACGTGGAGTTTCCTTGCGTTATAGTGATAGGTCTTTCTTTCTAGCTTAGTGCAGTGTTTGGCACCGGGCTCGGCACCAGGATAGCCGGATTGGCGTTGGCAAATAAGAGGTGGGTGGGTTAAATCCTAATACCCAGTGCTCCAGGACGGGGATCTGTCGAGTTGCTGGTCCCAGAAGTTGGAGCCCGGCCAAAGTCAAAATGAGGTCTGTACTCGCAAATTGGCCACTCTAATGCAGTAGCTCTTTTATTGCGACAGGTGTCTTGAGAGAGTTTCCCCCGAGGCTTGGAGGAGGAGCTCTCCTTAAATCGCCCCGCTTAGCCTCTTGCTTGGATGTAACTTAAGAGCACTCTGTCAGACATAAGATGCACTTGGATGCCGAATCCCTTTCGAAATGACTGAAAACAGATTCGTTCACGGTCGGCAATCTGACAGATATTGTCTAAAATGATGTGGCTTGACGGCCCTATGCAGGAACCCTACCGATTTAGGAACGTCACAATAATATAATAATATTGTGAACGGTTTGGGCAAAAGAGGCGTGACACATTGATTAGTAGCGGTTGGGCCGGGGGTTTACTTAGTGATACGCCTCCCTGCGTCTCATAGTGTGCCCTGTTGGTTCCTCGGCGCTATAGACCCACCACGGCCAAGGGTTGGTTTGAACGGGGTGTTTTGGAGCACAGAGTTTTCAAAGCATCCCAATCATACGAGAATGACTCGATTTTGTCTACACTGTGCTCCATACGGAGGACGGAGTGCTCGAATGGTGAAGGCTTCCCATGGGCTGGGAACTGGGCGCCGCCTTGATCGACACCTCCCTCCGCTCGAGATTGTGCCCAATCGAACTGGCTGTGGATGGCCATGGCCAAGGATCCCTCTATTATCTCACCCTTGTAAGTTTCCAGCCGACGACTACAATACCCAAAAGCCAGATATCACGCCAAACGTCGCGGCAGGAGGATAGGGATTTCTTGTGTTTCCTGTGGGTTCCGGATGCATTGACTTAAGCACTCGGTACTTGGGGCTGTGGACTGCTACGACCGTTGGACCACCTTTTAATTCTCCTCTCTCCCTTTGATCGACGTGGGAACAATCTCCATACGAACGTTTGTATGAGCATAGGCTTTTCGTAATGAGTTCTGAAACCACTTTCATTGTACCTGAGGGGCACTCACCTCCTTTTGCGACAATCACACCAGACGACCATTCAGCATGGATATTAATCGCGACGGCATTGTGTCTGGCCTGTTATCTCTTTTTCGCAGGCATCAGAATACTGGTTCGAGTCACGATCAGCCATGGCTTTGACATGGATGATTATGTACTCGGTGCGGCCACCGTCTGCGCTATAATTCAATCATCCATTGTACTGGGAGCATGCTCCAAGGGGCTTGGAAAATCTGTTGATCTGGTCTCACCTGATGCGGCGGAGAGCGTTCAGAAAATGTACTATACGAGCAACATTTTCTTCTTTCTGGTCATTGGGCTAGCCAAAATCTCAGTTATTTGCTTTCTCAGTCGGATATCACGGATGAGACAGCACAGACTCGTCTTCAACATCGCCATCGGATTGATTGGCGCATGGACTTTGGGCTCCCTTATTGCCATGGCGGTCCAATGTGAATTGGGAAGGTCATGGATCATGGTTGGACAAGACTGCTCAGGCACTGTAAGTACCATTTCTTCGACGAGCTTCCAGGCATCAAAGTACTAATAGAGAACAAGGCTCGACGATGGCAAGTAATAGGTGCTCTGGACATCATATCAGAAGCTGGGATTTTGGGCCTGGTTGTGTTCCTTGTCTACACCCTACAAACCTCGATATCAAGCAAGTTGACGGTTGTGGCAATCTTCAGCTTCCGACTTTTGTGCGTCTCACGATCCTCCATATGCCTATCCACACCAGCTAACGAGACCGCAGTCTTATCATTTTCATTGGATTCCGACTGCACACTTTTGATCAAGATGGATATTCAACCAATCCATTTCTCCTCGAAGCGCCATTCATCGCGTGGACACAAGGCCAGATTTCTTATTCACTAATCTCTGCCACCATCCCCACGTTCCAGAACTTCCTGAAAAACTTGAACACTGGGTTTGGCGGAATCGGGTCAGCGGCAGGCGCCTACGGCTATGGATATGCCAGTGGGAGTGGCAGTGCCAACCGCACTAAGAGTGGGAAAGATGGCAACATGAGCTTTCAGATGTCCAAACTGAGATCTATGAACAAGAGCGTCGGGCTGGATGAGCCTGAGGAGGAAGATGATTCTGAGAGGCACCTGAGAGATAATCCGTCCAAGAGCAGCGACGCCATCCACGGGGTCACCAATGGTACAACGATGGGTCCCTGGAGCACCTCCAACAACAAAAAGGAAGCGGCCAACAACGGAGAGACAACCAGCATCGCCAGCGACGAAAGCCGCCGAATGATGATCAGGAAGGATATCCAGTGGAGTGTGCGAACGGAGCCCAGACAGTAGGGGCAGACTACTACTACCACTACTACGACTTTCGGGGGACTTGTACAACTACGACGTTTGCATTTTGTGCGTGTGGGGGGGAAGATCCAAAAGCTTACCTAGACTATTACAACTATTACGACTTGGTTCATCACTCACTGATCGGGGCGGGCGCACTGTTGCTGTTTCCTGAAAAGCTATTGCGGAATACCATTAGCTACGACTAGATACGAAGCATGCAGGTTAGATCGCAATGATATATCACATTCTGCGTAAGTTGAGGGAGTTCCAGCACAGTATCAGGGAGTGACAGTGACAGTGACAGTGACAAATGAATAGATCCCGCCTGCAGGGTTCGTGCTGAAACTGGCTGTCCCGACCGAAGGGGTTGACACATTTGACGGGCCATCCATCTGTCAAAGTCAAGGACAAAGCCACTGACACTGACACTGACACTGGCGCGATCCAGATGCTATCATTTCTGGATCCCAAAGTTTTGGGATTTAGACCATCCAGATCCACACGCGGGAAAGAACTCAATACTCGGACTCGGACACGGATGCCGTTGGCCTGGGCCACTGGCAGTCCGAGTACTAAGTAGTAGTGTGAAGGGGCTCCCAGGAGGATCTGTCGTCGAGCTGTAGCCTGTGAACAATGGGCAATCAGCATTGCTGGCGACAGGCCAGCCAAGGCTCGCTGCCTTGCAACAGAATCCACCTCCAAAGAGAGATCGCCTTCGCCTGTTTCCCACGGATTGCCCTTAGCCAGACTGATACTCGTACCAGCAACTCACCTGCCCAGCTGGGCTCGGTTGGCTTGGTCTAGCGCACCCCGTTAAATAACCAGGCCCAAGGGCCCCGCAGGGTGGCTGGAATTGCGCTATGTGGGCACCTTGAGCCGCACCTGAGGACCCGATTTCGTGAACCAGTGAACCAGTGAAACCAGTGAACCAAGACGCTGTGCTTCTGGCGTTGCGCCGCCTCCAAGGGCCCCGTACCCTGTAAGGCGTCCTAAATCAAGTTGAGTTGTCAACAAATTACTCCGTACTCCGTACTCACCTACTACTTACTACTACGAGAAGCCAATAACCACTCGTAAGCTATGAGTAGGTGCCGGTGCTAAGGGACTGCGCCAGTGGCCGACCTAAGGGCCCCCGGCCCTCCCGCGACCTTCTCGCCTGACTCGAATCCCACATCTCACATCTCGCCCAGAATCCTCCGTCCTCCTTATTAAATATTGGGGGACAATCATGATAATATTACTCCGTACTCCGTACTCGGTATTCGGCACCGTAGTGCATCAATTTCTGAAAGTCCTAAAAATCCACACCTTGAATCCCCCTGCCAAGCAAGGGGATTGGAAGGAAACATATCCTCGCTCTCACACTCAAATATGGGTGGATGCGGGTGACGACCTGTGCTCATCCAGGCTCAATCCTTTACTCACTGAACTCACGGCAAGGATGTTTCCAAAGCTATCCCATAGTACGGAATAGGAGTAGTAGAACTAACTTCGCAATTACTGCGATCCTACTGAGTGGGAGGTCTCCTCAATTGCTACGTTACTAATTTATATAGAAAAATACCTTGTGGTCGCTATTGATACATACCAGTACATTTGACGATCCGGCCACCACCCAATGGGCTCAGTATTTGAGGGACCATCCCAAAGGTGTGCCGTTTGCTAATGCATTTGTCCCAGAAATGGCTTGTCGTGCCTAGAATACCTCGAGGAGCTGCAGCGTCTAGTCTAGCATATCATAATCACCCTGTTGCTGCACAATAGCAATGCAAATGCAAGCGTGTGGGGAAAGGGGTCTGGTTGAACTCTCGATTTCTCTCTCCCTCCTTCATAGTAGTCTCCGTCTCGCCCTCGCCCCCGAAGAACGACAACTGAGTAAATCCTGTGCCTGCAATCCTTACGCCATACATTACCTTGGCGGAAAAGTGACCTGACTCCTCTGTGCCACTAAGATACTATTGCTCTGGCTTTTGAACCATCATCCACATAGCTGTCGACCCTTGGACGTCCTTCAGTTCCACTTTCCCAGCCACCGAGAATCCAAATTTCGCATAAAACGGTATTGTCGTTTCGTCGGTGCACTCTACGATGATAGGTCTCTCCTCAGCCTCCTTGATCACTGCTAACATCAGAGCTTTACCGATGCCGCTACCCTGAGCAGCTGGATGCGAAGCAATAACCTCTAAATAGCAGTAGTCCGAATACTCCTGCGTGTACAGTTGTAAACCCTCGTTGTGTTTGGCCATCATGCGCTTCCATCTCTGACCATCATAGCCTCGTCAGTAGCGTGGTCATCGTGGGGTAGGGCAACGAACCTGGTAGTTCACAAATGGTAGATCCAACCCAATGTTGAATCGTTTCCAGAGCCACATGAGGTATCCATACTGAATAGTCCTCTTCATGACCTCGAATGCCTGATTTTGGGACGTGAGAAACATGAGGATGGCAACACGTTTCCTGAGACGGGCTCTTGTTGGTCTCAAAAGCCGGGGGCGAAAACGGATGAGGAACTTACTTGGAGACGAAGTAAAGGACGCCAATGATGCTGACTATCGCGGTCTAGCCGATGGTTGCACGCACCGGCATCTTCCAGTAGCTCGATGTGTGGGCAAAATAGTTGCTGAAGGGTAGACCGTAGTCTCGCGCGAAGCCGTGGGTGAGCCAACTGGCCGCGGTGGATATGGACAGGCAGCTCACGATGGTATCGCTAGCCACGAGTTCAAACTTATCGCGTATCTCGGAGGCCAGGAGATCTAGTATCACACCATAGAGGTCAAGGATTGCTTTAATGTGATCTTGATTGAGGAATCTGGCCATGTGTTCAGTAATCATAGAATATGTGTAAGGGTCGTTCAGTCGAAAAATCCCTAAATGCTGACCCAGTAGTTCAGCGCCAAAGACAGAACTGGCGTCTTCCTCTCCATAGAGTAATTGACCAGATTCACTCGGTCAAAGACTGCTCGATTTGCCCCGCCGTAGATGAAATCCCCTCCCTGTAAATATACCATGACTGGGTATAGTTCCGGTGACGGCGGTGGAGTGGTAATATTCATCACGAGGCAGTCGTCATGCTAATACCGAGGAATCGGGGTGTGAGGAAACTGTGGTAACGGTGTGAGGTCGTTAGGTACGTGGAAGAGTTCTGATGGATTCGGCACGCTGACGACCCAATTCCTCGCGTGTGGTGAGTATTTGCGCAGCGAGGAGATACTCTAGAGCATACCCGATATGATCGAGAATCCATGGAACTTACCCAAGTTTGGTCCCGTCATGTTTTCCATTGTCCAAATTGTCCACCATCACAGCTCGTGTCCATCTTTTGGCTAGCTTGCCGTAGGGTACACCTTAGAATTGTCAAACCCCAGTGGCATACTCGAAGCCTGATGCTGTCTCAAGCTGGAAGACGTCCAATTGTGTCTGCCCTGTTGGTGTCTGGTGCGACATGATTGATTTCTTCGCCTGGCCTCCCGCTAAGCTAGGTAAACCAGATATCAGAAATGTAGATAGGATCCTTCCACGAGGGGGGGAGGAAGGCGAGATTTTGAGCGAGCGACACGCATGGTACATCTTCGGGCCCTTCAAATTGGAACTTTGTTCCCCAGTTGCGGATTTGGCATGATCGGAATGATCAACCTGTGCGAGAGAGGCTCTCGGACTCTCGAGCGGCGATTGCACTAATGTAGAGATGCTTCGCGTAAGCCCGGCAGGGACTTGTCAGGCTTCCTTCTCGACGTCGCGTGATCTGTTACCGACGGGAATGACTGAGATAGAATTGGAGTGGGTTGGCCCTTGCTAGGCGAGAATTTTGACTTGTAATGAAATATCAAGGGATGTATTAGCTAGAACAATCACCAATGTGCTGACGGCCTCTCTAACTCTCAAATCTGGGTGTGCTCGGCACTGATTGCCTATTTTGTTCTAGCTTCTACCAAACCCTCTTTCCTCTTTGAGTGATCAGTGAGCCTCGTCGGCGTTTATCGAGATCATTGGCAAATAATACGGAGTCTGCGAGGCATATCACCTTACCTTCTACTGCTGATGCCAGCTGGGTGGAGGCTGCTCTCTGAGCTATTCGACCGGAGTACATATCTAACCCCATCATCCCGACAACTCGCTAATTCGCTTGTACTTGGAACCTCTCTCTCCTGTCAGCCATCATCAGCTCAATGGAGCATAACACTGGCAAGAAATCGGTAGACAAGGCTGGCAACAGACTGGCGCAACTTACCATGACAATCTCATCTCCCTCGACGGGAGCGACGCCAGAGGCTCTGGAGAAACAGGCCAGACGCCAAATCGAAGACAGGCTGGGGAAAGATCCCGGCCTCCCTGTTGATAGCCCAACAATGTCGTTCTGGCAGGATCCTGAGCACCCGTTTGCTCATATCCGGTCAGCATCACTGCCCCAAGATGCCGATATAGCCATCATCGGCTCAGGGATTACTTCCGTCAGCACTGCACAACATCTCCTCCGTCTAGAACCACATCTCAAAATCATCATCCTCGAGGCTCGCGCCGCCATCTCTGGCGCCACGGGCCGCAACGGCGGACACATCAAGGCCTCACCATGGGGCGATTATCATGGTTTGAAGACCCTCTTTGGGAAAGAGAGCGGTATGAAAATCATGAAGTTTCGGATGGCCCATCTGGACGCCTTCAGTCAAGAAGCCGCTGCCCTTGGAAAGCTTGGCGAGCCTGGACTGGTGCGCCGGACACAATCTCTCAGCACATCCTACGACCCTAAAGCATGGGAGGGATCTAAGATGTGCCTGAACGAGTTTCTGAAGGATTTTCCGGAAGAAAGAGGGAAATGGACTGCGATTGAGGATCCTGTTGAGCTCAAGGTTCGTTAAAAGCTCTTCGCCCCGAGTAGACGAGAGGCTGACAATCACACCAGAAATTGGGTCTCTCTCAGAATGCATGTGGCACGGTGAGAGGGCCTGAGGGAGCTGCCTGGCCCTACCGCTTTGTCGGTGCTGTCTTGAGAAAGCTATTAAATGAAGGCCATGTCACCCTGGAGACCCACACTCCCGTGACAGCGGTGGAACGAAGTTCTTCACCCACCCACCCTTACCGCGTTCACACATCTAGCGGCTCGATCTCCGCGAGGGATGTAATTCATTGTACAAATGGGTACGCAGCACACCTATTACCGGCTCTCAGAGGCAAATTGTGGCCTTTCAGAGGGCAAATGACAGTCCAATCTGTACCCCCACATTTCCCACGGTTGGGCGCCGAAAGGTCCTGGAGCGCCATCTGGAGGCAAGGCTTCGACTACATCACCCAGTCCCCCGGGGAAGATGGCTATCTTTATTGGGGTGGTGGCTTTCTTCAAGGCTCCAGGGGTCTTGCTGAGCAAGGACAAGACTTGGGCTGCTCTGACGACAGCGAATTGAGCTTGACTTGCCTGGAACAACTCAAGACAGCCGCTGGCCGAGCCCTCGAACACGGAAACGAGGCACAGATTGTCCGAAAATGGACCGGCATCATGGGATGTACAGGCGACGGTTTACCATTGGTTGGCCGGCTGACTAAAGAGTGGTCAGGACGTGAAGACTGTGAACCCCAGGCTGGAGGTGAATGGATTGCCGCCGGGTTCAATGGGTTTGGAATGGTGAATTGCTGGCTATCTGGCAAAGGCCTTGCCCACCTGGTGACAGGGCGCGCGGATCAAGCTCGGCCATGGTTTCCGATCGATGAATTTGCGTGCACGAAGGAGAGACTGGATGGGATGAGTCCAAAAGGGTCAATTAGTCTATTCCTGGATCGCCTAGAGACTTAAGTAGAACAATGAACACCACGTGGCTGGCAAGATACCTGATGTCTCTGCCTGCGGACTGTGGATGTTTGGTGCCAGTGTACGTCAACTATGAGCCTGATACATCCACTTTCGAGTGCATGCTATGTACCCTATTATCCCGATTATCATCTTCTTTCTCTAACTGGGCCTCTGTTGGATTCTAAGGATCCTAAGGATCTGTGATAGCTCTATGGCCTTGGAAAGTTCCACTATCTGTCTAAATCCAATCCTTGAACAACTCATAGCTCACCTGAGGCATAGACTGTACAGGTAACAAAGCTTTGAACCCTTCTTTCTGCCCCTCCCTCACACTCAATGCCACTCTCTTTATGTCCGCGGGAAGGAATACTAACCTCAATCTAGAGGTGTGTGTTCAGCCAGAGACCGCCAGCTTTCAATATCGACATCTTTACAGAGAGTTGGGGGATCGTAGCCACCTCTTATCCATGGTAAAGGAACATTCCTTTTCTGAATGAAGGAAGCCCTGCAACTCGACTGACATTCCTGAGCAGCCTAATTTCTAAGTTCTCTTCGTCTACTTGAGTATTATCCCAAACTCCAGAATGGATGAAACTTTGGCCAGTGGCCCCTTCGGCGGATGTCGAACGAACTCCTCAGCCAGGAGCGGAAGCCAGAGAGCCCCACTAGATCTTACCAAATTCCAGTTCGTAGCATCCCCCAGCGTTTGTCGAGACAGCTACCCTGTCATACTGACCTGGGTGTTACTCGTGTCTCCATCACCTCGCATGGTGACTTCTCTAGGCGTTGAGGGAAATCTTCCTGTCCAACAACTCAGGAGAATGTCTAGTGGACTCTTGACCAGGTGTCACAACCTCCGTAACGACTTGAGAGGACCAGTTATGGGATCGGAAGGTCGAACATATTGAAGAGTTGCCTAGTGTCTGGCCACGGTGGAACTCAGTCAGATGTCCTAAGGTTGAGGAGATCTCGGAAGCAAGGAATTCGACATCAGAATCTCGACACGATTACTTTCCATTTCTGTCTGTGTTTCTGTTGCCCACCAAGAGGGAATTCTCTATATCATCCACTCCCAAATCCAGAAACACAGATATAAATGACAGATACTTGCAAACTGCTCTGCTGTTCAACGCAAGGGCCCCTAAGATTCATCGCCGACTAACCCTGCACGATTCCTGCTTTGTCGAAGCCACTCGCGGCACCTCGAGACGGCATAGGATCGAAGGCAACCCTTAAGTTTCAGTCGGAATTCGTCCCAATCGAAGGATGTCCTTTGAGGTTTGTCGATAAAGAGAAAATCGGCGAGTTCAAATCGAGGAGATTCGGGGCCTTTAGGAACGATAGACATTCGACGTCCTTCTCGCCTCAGTTGCCCAGTTCTTCGGTTACAAGTCCAAATCTCTAGAAATACTTCTGAGATTTGTCCTACCCACTGATATCCTTTGAACATCACTGGGCCATATTCTCCTTGAAGAGAGAAATCTTTTGCTGTAATCTGAGATTCATCCTGAGGTATATTGAATTTGTCACAGATATCCAAGTCAAAATCAAGCGGGCATTGATATTTTGGACTTTCTGTGATGTTGATAAGAACGGTCATATAACATGTTGGTTGACCGATAAGCCAAAGTCGAAGGTCTTCTCGAAGATCGTCATATTCTTGAGAGAAACCAACCTCAAGTGCCCATTTAAGCCCATCTTGAACATTGTGCTTATATTGAGCATCGTCACTTTCACTCATAAAAATTCCGATATCTGGGGTTTTGACTGAATCCTGATACTCTTTGGCAAACCCATCCATCTTAAGATTTGTACAAATCTTGATTTTGTTGCGGCGAGATTGGGAATAGGTTTGATTGAAGAGAAGAATAAAGTGTTCATGAAGAAAGTTGATAATGGTTTCGTGTACCCAGGAAGTCATAGCGTAGACTTTGAGAGTTGATATGGCGGAGTTGTAAGAAAATTTAGGCCATCTATAAATACTATTTAGTAAAGAACGTCAAAAGGAAGAGAGAAGAATAACAGACTTCAAGTTGTCAAGATTAAACTCCTCATATAGATTGGACCACTCAAGCCCAGATATTCTGCAGATAAAGAGCTGCTCGAGGTCGAAGTCTCTGGCTCTCAATTGTGGGTTGAAGAGATGCTGCAGAAATATGCGCGCTTGTTCAATTCCATTTGAAGGGTGCTGTGTAACTGCTGAGAGTTGTTAACGGCTGAAATAGAAGAGAGTGTAAAGGTATTCTGACCTTGTCGCTGAGATATAGACAGGCCCGAACTGTTGCCACCGTCTTCTGAATCCATGTTCTGAGACATTGAACAAAGCTGGAAGATATGTTGAACTCAAGCCTCGCCTTCCGACAAGAGAGAAGGTCAAAGACGGTGCGGTCAAGCCTCGCTTGTCGACAAGACATAAGAGACAAGAGACAAGTCTTATCTTTGGATGAGAGAGAGACAAGAGACAAAAAGGGGCCTCAGAGATGGGGTGAAAAGGGTAAGACGACAAAGGACAAGGGACGCGCTCCGTGAGCCAATACTTCTTATAGCTCTGATGGAAGTTCGAGGGGTCCGAGCGCGCGGCGGAATGTTTCATTCCTGGTGATCTTCCTGGTAACACTCATTCCTGGGTCGCAGAGGAGCAAGCTGACCTTTTCCACAACCCTTTGGCGTGCGCACCAAGATTGCCCCGAAGACGTTCGGTATAGTATCTTGTTGAGACAACTGTGAAGGAGAGGAGACGGCCGTCGAGATTCCTTCTAGGAAACATGGATTCGTAACGGCTTGATATACCACTTTTCCAGAGAGTGTTTGCAGCACCGCCCAATCTCCTCTCTTTGCTCCCCTGCGGCATGATCTGTCGCAACATTAAAGGCGTGAGGAAACCAATACTTGGCTCTAATTAGATGAATGCGCGTTCCCCTGCCGCCATGACTTCAGCGTCGCAACCCAAGCAAGAAATTCTGCTTCGCCAACTGATGCCGAGCCCAGTTTGCCCTGCACGAAATCCGACCGCATCCAAGTGGCAAAGTCCTCTGTGCCGAGGACTTTTGGACATTCAATCATCGGAGCTGCCTCATCAACGAGACCTTGTCATTATTGGCTCTGGCGTGACTGGGTGCAGTGCCACTTGGTCCTTGCTGAAAGATGGTGCGGAAACACTGACTCTTTCGGTGCTCGAGGCTCGTGGGATATGCTCTGGAGCCACGGGTCGCAACGGCGGCCGAATTTACTGTACGGCATTTCAAGACTATGACAAGTACTCCAAGCTGTTTGGAAAAGAAGCAGCGAAAGACATTGTGCTATTCGAATTGGCTCATTGGCCCGAAATCTAAGCACTGGCACAGGAGGTAGAACCCGGTGCAGCCATGACCTCGGAGCTGAGGGAAGTCTCCGCGGTATTGGGCGTCTTTGAAGATGCAGAGCTAGAGGACCTGCGGCGGATGATCCGAAGCTTCAACCAGGCCTTTCCTGATTTGCAAGGACACTACCAAGTTCTTGATTCGGTAGTACTCCGACAGGTTGGAGCTGATTTATCATTCGTCTGAGACTGACGACGCTGACCAGTCTGTTACAGAAGTATGGCCCGTCACGGGCGATAGGAGAGTTGGTGTACAAAGTGGGTGCAGTGTGGCCGTATCGTCTCTTCACCTCTGCCTATCAAGCCCTGCTAGCACGCCATGGCACGAGATTTCCCATCGAGGCTGACACGCCCGTTGAGGCCGTTCGACGAGCCGAGTTCGGGGATTGGTACTACATCACCACGCCTTGCGGCCGTATTCTTGCTAAGCACATCTTGTACTGAACCGAAGCCCACAGCGCACATCTCCTCCCTAAAACGAGAGGCCTATTGATACCACGCCGCGGCCAGATGACTGTGCACAAGCTGGAGAACCCAAGTGCCAGAAGGTTGTCATAAATTTCACATTCGATTCCGATCGCCAGGCAGTTCGAGCAGCCTGAAGGAGATTGGTGACATCAGACACGTCTCTTGCGACAACGTTCACAGGAGGGGAGGTGCAAGAGAAGTCCAGAAACCTCGTCCAACGTCACCGCTGCAAGCCCGCAATACTTGTGATCCTCCTATGATTCGCACGACCCAGTTGATCTTCCCTACATAAGCCTTCGAGTATAAAGGAAGTAAAGGCCTAGTACTTTATGCGACAACCAAGAACCTACGGTATTCGGTACTACTTAAGCTTGATTCATTCGCCTAGGTTACCATCTGTCGCGCCAACAGTGAGCAAGGGCGAGCATGCCGTAAAAGCGGCAAAGTAGAATTACTCCTTACTTACTTCGTTAGTGGTCTTCTCCGTCCTCATACATACATATGTGCCCAGAGAATGGTATCACGGCCCCTAAGATGGCACCCTTAGATGATACTCGCCAGGCGGGCAATAATCGTCCAGCAGTGAATAGCGAATTGCTGCCCCGTGTGAGCGCCGGGATTCGGCGCATATTAGGGTGGCTGCAAGGAGCCTGGAGGATCAACCAACGCCAAGCGCAGCCCCCAAACAGCGTCGAAAGTAACAAGTACACTTTTCGAACCTCAGTCACCATCGCGGGACAGCATCCCAAAACATTATTCTGTTCAAGCCCATTGAACAGCCACTTCTCATCCAATCAAAACAAGAGCTCCTTGCTCGAATTACCCGAAATCTCGAATCTGTCAAGCGCCATCGAGCAATAGGACTCCATTTTTGTCCGACGCGAAAACCACCATCAAACCATGCAAGTCGCAGCCTTCCTGTCGGATTTGAAATCCCTCAGCATTTGCGTAAGTAGAAACCCCCAAGCGGTTTCGTTTTTATCATGATCTCGCTCTAGAGGTGTTGGTTGCTATGTATATATTATCATCAGTCTCAGCTAACACTGCAATGACCGTGCTTTGTGTGCAAACAGTCCCATGAAGCTGCCATCACACTGGTCAAGCCCGATGCCAGCAGCAGCGAGACAAAAGAGGATTTGTCGGCGGTAGCAGCATCTCCGGCTCAGGAGCCAGAGACGCGGACGACAACGACACCAACGACAGCGCCCGACTCAAAAGGAGTCCCTGATCCGGATCTGCACCGCGCTCAGGAGCTCGTCTCGTTGCACTATGATGTCAAAGTCAACCATCTTAGATCTGGTCTCGACCCCGAGCTTGTTGAAGCACGCAGGCGCGTTGATGAGGTCTTGGCTTCTTTGACTTGACGAGATGTGGGCATATTTAAATGGATTGATCACAACGCTTATGGAATTCATCTAGGCAGCGTCTTGATTGAACTATGGATAATCGCTATTTCAGAAGGTCAAGGACACAGTCCACCGGATCTATGATCTAACAATGTGCAGCGTCTCTTTCAAGAAACTTCAGAAAGACTGGCTCGCCCTGTAGCGGCATTTATGAATAGGTTTTATGCATGCGCATCTAAAAGCTATAGTCCAAGCCAGGTATGGTGTTATCATCAAGTCCCCCTCATGTCTTGCTTGCGAATCCGTCCTCATGTCAGAGACCACCTAAACCGGGACAGCACCTGCAGTGTTCCCAGCCTGAGAAAGCAGAGGATGAACTATCTTTGCTAATTCACCGCCAAGCAGAAGGGCCAGGAGTCGTTTCCTGATAATGTGTTTCCTGAGCCTTCCAACAAGTCTTCTAATTTTGGCCTTTTCCCTTCCGCCTGATAGCCCAGGCACAGACACAGGCAACGGAACAGGCAGGGCAGAAGTCACGGCGCCGACGGGCAATGAGCTGGTTGCCGATCCAGGGTCTACCGGCAGGCCGGCAGGAGCCGTCACCATGTCTGTAGCACCTGCGGCCGGCGACATCACTGAAGTTCCTAGAGAGGTTGCCATCGTTGCTGTACTTGGTCTTTGGATTCTGATCGTTGGGATCGGCTCTAAGACTTCTCCGAAGACGTTAGGGATCGGCTGGCCGGCGTAACTCTGGCCGTGTTGGGATTTTTCGACGTTCTGGTTGCCAGAGAGTCCCTGATCCGAATTGTCACCGGGAGGTTTGTCTTGCTGGGCAGAATGTTCTTGTGGTGTCTCGGGCACACTTGAATCTCTGTCGGCAATGGTTTTGTTCGCAGCCTGAGCTTTCTGGAGTATCTTGCCCTCCCATTCACTTGGGTGCTCATGAGCTGGAATGAATACCTCTCCTATTGCCGAGATGTCGGAGCTTGTAGCAGGCGGCACTGATGCTTCGGAGACGTTGAGTCGACCTCTGCTGACCCTGGCCAAAAATGGTAAGCCAAACCCAACGGGAACCTCTTGTCTTTCGGTCTGAGGGCTGGGTGGATTGGATTTCTGGGTTTGGTATTCACCCTGCGGGAACCCAGGTTCGCCAACAGACGTGGGCCCGGGGGAACTGTTGACCTCACTTCTCCCGTGAGGCGTGTCTTCTGACATTTGACGATCAGTATATCCGCCAGGTTGGATTGTTGCAATTATGGGCAGCTGGACACCTTCTGGAATGATTATTGTAACCGACTGGCCCGAATTCAAGACCTCGATCTGAGGCCTTGTTGCTTTCGAAAGTCGAACAGTTGAGGCCTGGCTGCTGGAGGAGACTAAGGATCGATCTGTGAGTCTTTTTATCAAAGTCTGTTCGAGGTGTTGGATCTGTTCTCCTCTCAGATGAGGTCTCGCAGTGAATGACTGGCGGCGATATTCACTCGATGATTGTTTCTGCGAAGAGAGGGCAGTGGAATATCGTTCACGCAGGTAGGGCGAGGGTTGAATAGGGCCACGCTGGAGGTGATGAGCTGGTGATTTACCAAGCCTCTCTCTCTAGGGTCAATTAGAATATGCTCGCTAACAGAAAGAGACTGACAGTACAGTCTCAAAAAGATCGACCAGAGAGTTGACGGAACTCTTCGTTCTTGTGGGTGAAACCTGTGATGTGAGTGACAGCACGGGAAAGCTTCCGTCTGGCAGCCTGTATACCTCGCCGAAGGATGGTTGTTGCGGCTGCCGTAAAGGCTTTGGAAACTCCTAATTCTATCAGAGACAAGCAGTTTTAGCCTTAGGAATGGACTTACCCCTACCAGGTCCTGATCTTGTTGGGATACTAGGTTGGGTTGCTGCTCCCAAAACAGGTTTGGGACAGATGAGCGTGCAGAGTGGTCGCAGGCTGGATGGTCAGGCCAGGGCCACCCAAGACCGGCCGAGTGAGGGGTTTGTTTTCTAACTGGTGAGCCACATTGGCAGGCATAGTTCATTACTCATGTTGATGAGGAGTCAATAAGGAATGTACTGAATAGAATGATGCTGAGTCAAGAAAACTCCATGGCGAGGAATCATCACAAACCTTTGGCATAATTTGCACATTCAAGATGTGCCTACCGATGCACGCTTGAGCCTTCCTTCCCTTGGTCATGGTCAAGATGGAAGGTGCGTGTGTTGATATTTGGGTATTCTCTATGGTGAGATGTGCTTCAACTTGTTGCTGAATGCAGCGACGTGGAGGCGATTTAGTGCGTAGCCTCGCGCTAATTATTTAGTGTACTCGGCTCACCTGCCCTCTTTCGGACTACGGGCTGATCTGCGGAGAAGCCATCTGAAAGTTGGGATGAATTTCCATAACTCTCCAAGTATCGCCCGCATCACCGGCTTGCTCATATCTTCTCGTAGTCGGTTGTTGTGATGGCTACCGCTGTGGATCAAAAACTGCTTCGGCAGACCAAGTTTCCTCCTGAGTTCAACCAGAAAGTTGACATGAAAAAGGTCAATATTGAGGTCATGAAGAAGTGAGTTTCGCCCACCCAAGAATACCCATACATTCTGCTAACGGTCCTTTCTAGATGGATTGCAGGCAAGATATCTAATATTCTTGGGTCTGAAGATGATGTTGTGATCGAGCTGTGTTTCAATCTGCTCGAGGGTTCGCGTTTCGTATGCTTGGACTCCTCCAACGGGTGCTCGTGTCACTAACCTCCCGCTTAGCCCGACATCAAAGCCTTACAGATTTCACTCACTGGATTTCTTGACAAGGACACGCCGAAATTCTGCAAAGAACTGTGGAACCTCTGTTTGAGTGCTCAATCCAATCCTCAAGGCGTCCCCAAAGAACTGCTAGAAGCGAAGAAGCTGGAACTCATACAAGAAAAGGTAGGCCGTACATATTCCTCCAAGGACATTGCTGACATCCTTAGATCGATGCTGAGAAGGCAGCCGACAATGCGAATAAGCGAAAAGAACAGGAGCAAACTCGCGAGCGAGATGTAGACTCTATTCGCCAGCGTGAGCGTGGTGAACGTGGCCGAGGTCGAGGTCGTGGAGGAGGCGGACGAAGCTTTGACACTCGCAGACCTAGATACTCGAGATCCCCACCACCTCGAAGACGTTCACCCTATCGTGCTCCACCTGCTCGTCGCGAAGCCGACTCGTACGTCCCAGGTGGTCAAGCCCGAGGTCGCGAGAGTCACCGCGGACGATCTCCAACCCGATCCATAACGTCGTCACGATCGAGATCACGATCCCCAGGCCGTTTCCGGCGTCGAGATAGACCTCCATGTCGATCTGGCTCATCGTCCGTGTCCCGCTCCCCATCTACGGCCGGCCGAAGACGCCCACGATCGAGGAGTTTAAGCAATGCCAGGAGCAAGAGTGGGTCGAGAACGCCGGCTGAGAAGGCAGTGGACAGAACGAGAAGAGGCTCTGAAACAATCGGTGAAAGACGCGCACGATCTACAACACGCTCTGAGATATCACGCTCACGTTCACCTAGAAGAAGACGGGTGAGAAGTCGGCCATTATCATCTGTCAGTCAGAGTCGAAGCCCAAGCCCTCGTCGACGGAGACAAGGTCGAAGGCGGTCGAATTTATCACCGGAGACACGATCACGGTCGAGGTCTAGGGACAGAATGCGTGGAAGCTACTGGAAGGCCAACAAGCGTGACAGAAGATCTCCCTCTTACTCTTCTGATGACAAGAAAAGCAGCAATCGTACAGATATTGTCAAGGGCACAAAAGCACATGACGAACGTCGCTTGAGCCGCTCTCCAGATGACAAGAGAGTGCAACGAAGAAGCAGTGCAAGTCGAAGCAGAAGTCCGCACGGACGACGAGACCATCATAAGCGCAGGCGATCACTCCGAAGGTATGAGCCAGCGGCTCGGAGGCGACGGAATACTTCGTCAGGCTCGTCGCCGGAGCAGAAGAGACGGAAGCGGGACAGCCCCGATGATGAGCCGATGCTATCGCCTTGATGGGAGTCCCGGGAGTGATAAATAGATCTGGAGTTAGGGGTATGAACAGCAACGGTAAGAAGCTGGGGATGATGCGCCGCACGAGGATATAGAAGCTGGTCATCCGTGGCTAGATTCAAACTTCTGGGTTCCACAGCCCCGGCACTGCGATACAGGTGTATTCTAGATGACTGCTAGATAATATGCGCCTAGGCACGGTGCACTTGCGATGCTTGCGCTCGTACAGTGCATGTGCCATGGAGTATAGTACTCTTTGCAAATCCGTGATCTGAAAACTCGTGACCGCGAACGGAGTTAAGCAGTTATCAAGGTATTTTCTGTTGATAAAGCCGAGGGGTTGTTGTGTTTTATGTTTTGCGCAGGATAAGGGTTTATCCGATTCCGAACGGGGCGAATCACGTGGCTGTGCCTGGCAAGCTGACTGAGGGTTGGGGTGCGGCAGTGCCTGGATGTTCATGCCCATCACGGGTTGCCAGCTGATCCCATTGCCCATCGCCCTGCATCTGCCAAAACCTCAGTTTGGACTTCTGGAACGTCCTGCTGCTAACTCATCCTCCTTTTGTCCCCTCAAAACATATCAACCAAATTAATACAGTCACTCTTCATTTCTATCGCTTGATCAAATATACACTTTCGCCAAACCTTTTTATTTTCCTCGATTCCACTTGTATCAAATCATTCGGCACTTTGACCTTCCTTTCCCTCCATCCCACCTTCCGTCAACCATGAGTTCCACCCCTAGAATTGTCAGCAGTGCTGCAACTCGGAGATTACTATTACAGTGTACGTTGGCTCGGAACGATGGATGAACATTGGCATTGATGTACTGATCCCTCCCAGCGAATACCCGCCTCCCACGTTCTTCCCTTTTGAGGGCTCGGTCCCAGTTTACACGACATCTCCCCCCTCAATCCCAAGCATTAGCCATCTTACTTCCCGCTCGAGGATATGCCACCGAAACCACTTCACATGGCTCCGATAGCGGTCCCCCTCCGGGCTTCAATATCAACGATGCAAAGAAACCCTTGCCGAGGGAGGAAGCTAAGAAGACCCCGACACCGCAAACTGTCGCTGAATTGAAAAAGTCCAACGAGCAGACTCAAAGCTCCAAAGTTGAGGCTACTGCTATCGACAAGACCAAGGCATTAGAAAATGCTTCCTTGAGCGAGTTGGCTTCCGAGAAGGCTTCCGAGGCCAAAGCTGATTCAACCGCAGTGACAGCGAAGAAGGAGGAATCCAAGAAGCTTACACTCGGTCAAAAGATTAAAAAGGAGATAGCTCATTATTGGGATGGAACGAAACTGCTAGCTACCGAAGTCAAGATTTCATCAAAACTGGCGTTGAAAATGGCCGCTGGCTACGAGCTTAGCAGACGTGAAAACCGACAGGTAGCCCATCTCTTCTATTCCTCCGTCGCCTTTCAATCACTAACTGTGTATAGTTGCAACGAACCGTCCAAGATTTGGGTCGTTTGGTTCCCTTCTCGGTTTTCGTCATTGTTCCATTTGCCGAACTACTCCTTCCAGTCGCTCTCAAGCTATTTCCAAATTTACTTCCTTCCACCTATGAGGGTCAGAAGTCTCGAGAAGAAAAGGCTGCCCACCTTCGAGAAACCCGAAAAGGTGTCTCCACGTTCCTGCGAAACACTCTTCGTGAAACAGGTCTTCCCGTATCTGCCGTCAACGCAAAGAAGGAAGAATTTACGGAGTTTTTCCGAAAGGTTCGCGCCACTGGGGAGTCACCTTCCAAAGAAGATGTCATCAAGGTGTGCAGGATCTTCAAAGATGATTTGACATTGGACAACCTTTCAAGACCTCAATTGGTTGGTATGTGCAAGTATATGAACCTGAACACTTTTGGAACCGATGCTATGCTACGGTATCAAATCCGTCATCGTATGAGGCAGACGAAGCGCGATGATAAAGCAATTTCTTTCGAGGGTGTCGATTCCTTGTCAGTCCCAGAACTCCAGATGGCATGTGCAGCGCGTGGCCTCCGCACACATGGTATGTCTCCGGGAAGGCTCCGGGAAGATCTACAAATGTGGCTCGACCTCAGACTCAAGTACAATATTCCATCAACGCTTTTGGTTCTGAGCAACGCCTATATGTACACATCAGGGAAGGACAGCGAAATCGACTCACAAATTGATGCTCTTCAAGCGGTCCTAAGCAGCATTCCCGAGGAGCTCTTCCACGAGATTGAGCTTGAGGTTCACAATGCGGAAGGTGCTGCGACCAACAAGCAACGTCTCGAAGTGTTGAAGGAGCAACAAGAATTGATCGAGGAAGAGAACTCTCAAACAGAAGCCAGCAAGACCGATGATGGGAAGAGTGCAAGTGAAGGTGTGAAGGATGATAAAGATATTGATGAGAAGCCGAAGGTAGAGGAAGTCAAAGCGGCAGAATCAGCCTCGGATCCTTCAACAGAAGCCAAGGAGGCTCAAGAGGACGTCTCCGAAGCGGCAAAGAATGAACATTTGAGGAAAGAAGCCGATGTGAAGAAAGACTAGTTCACACCCCAACTCCCTCGCCGCGAGAAAATATAACCCCAACTAGAGCCACTCCTTACACAACAATGGACGGCTCTCAACTCGAACATTTGGCGCGCCTAGAGTGCATAGACAGACCAGCGTTTTCTCATTATGTCTGAAAAGAATACTGAAAAATCTCCTAACTAGAGATCTTTTCCTTGGGTTTTTGGAACCTTCCCAGTGGGCGCAAACACACAATTGCCAGCGGAAAGCCGCGCAAGGCAGCATGGATGGATGGGAAGATTGCATTGAATACTCCATGGGCAGGAAAGCATCAGCCGCCCCCTTATCACACCTATGTTACTAGAAAGGAGAAAGACAAAGGCGCTGTGAGGAGTTTTTTTTAGTTACGAATTTTCCTGTTTTTTGTCACCCCCCGAATCCCCCAACACCCATCGACAGATTGCAGTACCGTGGAAGATGGCGCGGAACCCCATCTCGAAGTTCGAACTCGTGTACCAGCAAGCCTCCTCCATATATAAACATAAATAACCAAGAGATGAACTTGAAGCTCAGTGGCTTTGCTCGCTTTATTTCACTGAGTCATAATGAACTCCCTCGGGACTGAACATTCGCACTGTTAGGATGATCTGACGAGCGTGATGCAGATACATGTTCGCCTGCAAGTAGATACAAGGTAAGAAGCGCCATGCACATGGGGAATGGGAAACAGCAGGATTTGGGCATGAAATGAACATTGAAAATCGAAGCATCACTGTAGAAACGGGGGACTCGGTTTGGGAATGATGCATATTCATCCGCTCACTTTGACCGAAGGAAATAAAATGTTGTTATCAGGTACGTCACTCTGTCTGTCTCATCGGTTCAGTCATACGAAGTTATTTTCCAAATGTGATCGGTCAATAATAGATCGATCCGTCAAATCCCAGTTTCCTGCTCCTTCCTTGGATGGCCCGGACATATATCATGGGCATCAATCAACTTTGTGGACGCAACAGCCACACCATCCATCATCTTCATGAAATTAAACGGTATCGTACCGTAGCGAAAAACGTCATCCCCTGGGGGTCAGTACACGCGCGCGTGCTGAAACCAAGTCCGTGCTAGAAAAACAATGTACTTCTCATTTAAATGAGAAGGGAAAAAGCGGAATTGGAAAAGCAAGAATGGAAGACGAATAACGAGAGATCCATCAGGATTGATATTTCCGCAGCTGTGTTGGTGAAGTCAGTTATTTGTTTCTTGTTCAGGCCAGAAAAGGGGGGGATTGTTGATGAATGACTTACATCGAGGGTCAACGCTTTGGAGCTGTTCGCGCCCTGGTCTCGGTATACGCCAACGAGGGTCTCGCTGCCCTGGAAAAAGCCGGTCTTCAGACTGATGACAATAAATTGCATCCCCGGGCCCTAGAGACGAAAGAGGTCAGTTATCGTTTCGACATGACTCAGATATAGGAAAGCGCGTTGATGGGCATAGAAGCAAAGGCGAAGAACATACTGCATGACTTTTCACGTAATTGACCAATTTACCGACATTGGCGTTATCCAAAGCCGCATCGACCTCGTCGAGCACGAAGAACGGACTAGGCTGGAAGCTGTGAATGGCGAAGAGTAGTGCGAGGGCGGCCATGGTTTTCTCGCCGCCGGAGAGATGTTCCATATCTCTGAAACGCTTGGTCGGCGGCATGGTGTGATAATTGACACCTGCAAGGTATGGTTCTTCCTCGTCGGAGGTGAGGTACGCGCGGCCACCGGAGGGGAATTCGTCGGATTTAGTCAGGTTGCCGTAGATGGGCTCGATCTGCTCAGTGATGTGTGAGAAGGCCTTGTGCCAGAGTTCATTACGGCTTTCCGTCACGTCGTCGAAGCTAGCCTTGAGCTCGCGGTACTGGTTTCTCGAGTCTTCGTATTCTTGCTCAATATCCTGTGCGCGGGCTTCTGCCGTGGCGAGACGCTGTGCGGCGTGCGAGTTGGGTTGCATCTTTTCGAGGGTTGCGGTCAGCTGGGCAATGTCGTCCTGAAGTTTTTGGTCTACCCCTTCGCTGTCCTCATCCTTCAGGTCATCGTCGAGGGCATCGAAATCAGGCTCAACGCCATAATCCGTGACAGTGCGAGTCTTGAGCGCCGACGAGGTAATGTCCTCCTCGTCGACGTCCATCGTGTCTACATCTTCTAAAGGAAGTTCATTAATGGGGACACTCTCAAGATCTGCCGATGCTTCTGTAAGTGGAATGGCAATGTTTTCGATCTTACAACGTCGGAGCAATCCGTATCTTGTGTTTGAATGGCGTTGCATTGAACCTTCCAGTTCGCTGATCCGGTTGAAGGTGCTGCTCATTTCGCTGGTTCGTTTTTGAACTTCTTGCTTTTGCTTGGCTAGCTTTTCAGCAGCGTTTGCTTGTAGCTCCTTCTGTCCTTCTCGCTCAGCGTTCAGTTCATCAAGTTCATTCTTCAAAGTATCAAGATCATCTTGAATGCCCTCGCGTTGTTCATTCAGATTGCCAATGGTGGCCCTGTCGCGCTGCTCCTTGTCTCGGAGGTTCTGCAGCCTGTCATCTGTTGATTGCAATCTGGTTCGCTCAAAGTTTAGCTGACCCTCAATCCTGCCCTTTTGCGTGACGAACTCCAGCTTCTTCTGGGCAGCCTCTTGTTGGAGTGAGCCTTGTCTGGCCTCATAGTCACGAATATCGTCAAACCCATGTTGCTGGCAGAATCCGGCAAAGATCTCATTCTCAACATTGCTAACTGAGTCTTGATACTCGGTGATGTCCTCATCAATCTTCCCGAGTTTATTAAACTCGGCTTGCATCTTAGGGCGTTCCTCCCGTAGCTGCGTTTTTACATGATCAACTTCTCGCTTTTTGCTTTGGAGATTCTTCTGGAGTGCGTCAAGCTCTTCCTTCGTATATCGCAATCGACTTTCGAGACCGCTCAATTCGTTTTGCAGGGCTTGCTCCTCTGCAACTCGAGATCGCTCTTGCGGTAAGGAAGTAAACTCTTCCATGTATTTATCCTTGAGTTTGGTGAGTCGATCGACTTCGGCATCGTCCCATCTTCGAGTATTCTGCTCTCTACCTCGACCACCAGTCATTAGACCGCCCTTGTGGATGACGCTGCCATCCAAAGTCACGGCTTTTGCGTCGATGTTACGAGTATAGCACAATTCTTTGGCAATTTTGAGGTCGTCACAAACAATTGCGTTTCCACAGGCGTACGATATAGCTCGAGCCACTGATTGGTCGTAATCGATGGTCTCAATGGCAGGACTCATGCCACGATGCATCCCCTTGAGGTTTGTGTTAACGGCTTTGACTTGGATTGTGTCCAGAGGGATAAATGTAGCTTGACCAGATCGATGGTCTCGTAGGTATTCAATGCATTGTTTCGCTGTGGCTTCGGTATCAACCACAACGGCGTCAAAGTGACGACCCAAAACTGTGCTGACGGCTTCCTGATATTTCTTTTGCTTTGGTCTACACAATTCGTGCACTCTGCCTTTGACACCAGGGTATGTGCGTTTAAGCATGGCGATAGTCTCTTTCATTCGTCGCTCCTTCTCACTCGTTCGACGCCCATCATCTGCTTCCAGCAGCTTCCGTGCAATCTCTGCAAGTTTCTCATCGAGTTCAGTTCGGTGGCGAGCGGCCTGTAATCTCTTAGATGTGGCCGCGTTCAATTCCATCTTCTTTGCGTCAATCTCTGTCTGAACTTGTTGCACAACTTCTTTGACGGCTTCTCTGCGTTCGCTAATTGCATTGTAATCATTCTCGAGTGACTTCAATCTATACTCTGTGCTTTCAACGCTGTTCTTCAAGTTGTTGTAGGTTGCTTCGATTGGCGCCCGTTCATTCTTGAGTTTCTCCACATGACTCATGTTAGCTGACGCACGTTTGTTGAGTTCTTCTCGTAAGCGGGAGTATTGCTGAAGATCTGCTGCGCTCAGCCGACCGCCCATCCGAGTGGCATTTTGATCCCATTCTTTCTGCCACTGAGTCTGTGCTTTTTCAACAGTGCCAAGGTCTTTTTCAAGTTGACTCACAGTTGTCGCTTGCGCCTTTCGCTCCTTGACAATGGTGTTGACTCTATTCGCATATTTTGTGAGCTGTTGGGTAGAGACAGATATCTGCTCATCAATGGGTACTAGAGAAGAGACGTTGTCCTCAATTTCCTTTTCTTTAGCCTTGATAGCCTTCTCAGCTTTGGTGACACCTCTTGCAGCCTGAGCATGATCTTTCTTGGCTTCCTCAAGGCTGCGTTCGTATTTCTCGAGGCCTCGCTTGTGTTCCTTGATGTCGTTCTGATGTCGCAGGATTTCGGCACTGGACTCCTCGATTTGGCGCTGGAGATGATACAACTTCCACAACACATGAGTCACTATGGCTTGATCCTTCTCTGCGGCCTTCTGCTGGAAATCGTCTGCCTCTCGCTTCTGTTCTTGATATTGACGGATTTCAGAGTTGATCCCTCGCCGTCGATTGAGTTGGAAGGCCTGCTTCTCCGCAGCTTCATCCAATTCAGCTTTCAACCTATCGTACTCGGCTTTGTACTCCAGACTCCCTGAGACCTGTTCAATGAGACGGGTCAAGTCCTGAGGCTTCTGGATCGCTATGGCTTCAACATCACCCTGGAAGACCAAAAAGTTGCGTGCTTTGATAAGAATGTTCTCCTCCTCGAGCATTTCGTTGTAATGCGCCGAGGATACCACGCGCTCGTTGATGCGATACTCGGAAACACCCTGGTTGTTGATGGTGCGCTTGAACTTTTGCTCGATTCCCGCGTCATCTTCGTAGACTGCCATGACCCATGCAGATTTTGGATCATTGCGTTCCTGTGTCCCGTTGGCCTGGCTTGATTCTTCCTCTTCGTGGCCATTTACACCATTAACCGTCGCGCCGTTAGCGGTTGATTTGCGGAGGACACGCCCACGGTAAACAAGTTCTCGGAGATGTGTCGAACGCAGATGTGATGATTTGATGCCGAGGACGAAGGAGATAGCGTCCATCGAGTTTGATTTGCCAGATCCGTTGGGACCGATGATGGAGGTAAAGTAGGCATCCCCGAAGAGCAAGGTATGGTGACCTTTGTAGGATTTGAAATCTATGCTGTCAGAAGTATTCTGCGCGATGGGCTCTCAACTTACTATTAAGCTCAAGACGAATGAGTTTCCCCATGGTGCTTTGTCGCGAATCCCAGGGTGTCGCTCAGCAGTCCGTCCCGGATTGGGATGCTTCTCAAGTCAGGTCGTTGAGCATTCAATAGGGAGGTCTGCGGAGCGTATTCAAGGGTTGAACGGGATTGTTGATGAGATCTGGTTCGCTTTTGAGGTCGATCGATCGATTGGCTTGTGGTTGTTTGGCCGAAAAGAAATCAGGGTGACGCGACTTGCCGCGTCGAGCAAGGCCATTAAGTGCCTATTTTCACGTGACTATTGGGCGTGGTCCCAGCCTCGCCCCTTTTCCAATCTGCGGGGTTTGAGTCGATCAACATTCATAATCGTGATAATCCCTTCGAATGATACGAGGGGGTGCGAGGTGCCCAGTAGAGCATGGGCTATGACTGCGACCTCCAGCACTCCACTCTGTTCCAGAGACACCGGAACAATGGACAAATTGGGACAATTCCAGATATTACGATTTCCGTGCTGGAGACTCCAATTCAGCTGCACCTCGTCTTGGGGCGCCACAGCTTGCCTCGAGCCAAGCCTACAAGGTTTAAGGACTCCTTCGGGCCCGAAGGCCTGGGGTTGGCCTTGATGGTATTTAATCAAGGATATTGTATGTAGTGGGGAAACGTACGAGATTTCTACAGTCGATCTCAATTCCCTAATTCTCTTAGCACAGCTCGAAGTTGGAACAAGATGGAAACACTCAGCATTTCCGTTGTTTACCTTGTGGGAGGGCTCCTGCTCGTTTCCTTATTGTATCAGGTTAGTAAATCAGAAATGTGATACAAACTTTCTATTGATAGTTATGATCATCCAGATTATATACAATCTCTTTCTGTCGCCTCTGAAGCAAATCCCGGGCCCTTTGTTGGCCAGGGTGACCGGATACTGGTTGATATTTGTCGACCTTGCGGGCAATCGTACCTCTACCATCCATAGACTTCATCAAAAATATGGAAAGGCGGTTCGAATCGGCCCATTTGAGGTCTCATTTTCCAACAGAGAATCAATCAAAGAGATTTACGGTCAACAAACCAGTTTTATGAAGGCCCCTATTTACGAGACCATGAGTCTACCCCCATTAGGCATCTTCAGCATGACGGATAGGCGAGCACATAGCCAAAGACGCAAATACCTAAGTCATGCATTTTCCCAGTCAAATCTTCTCGATACAGAACCTTTAATTGCGCAACACATCCTGAAACTACAGAAAAGGGTTAAGGCTGGTCTCGCCAAACCACTTGATATGCTTGCACTATTCAGGTTGCTTGCCTTTGATATTGTTGGTACGTAATCGGTCTAACATGGCCGACAATTCGAGTTGACAGTCTCTATAGGAGACCTGTTCCTAGGCCAGTCTTTCGGAGGGCTCGATTCTTCAGCAATACCGGGCTTCTTACATGACATGGACCAGCATTTCCTCACCAGTGGCATTGAATCAAGCTTTCCCTGGATCCATGCTGTGCTTACGAAAATCCCAGTTCCAAGTGTTCAGCACTTCCTTGCGGCTCGCCAGCGCATCGCACAGGTTGGTGGTTCCCCCCGACGTTGACCACGACTAACGAATGCTAGTATGGCGAGGAATCACTAAACAATTATGTAGCCGAATATGGCAGAGATTCCGGGCGGAGAGATCTCCTCACCAAGGTCCTTTCTGTCAAAGACGATTCCGGAACTGCTGTCCTCTCCGATCTGGAGACATACCTCGAGATCGCAAATCTTGTGTTTGCCGGGACTGGTCTGTATCCCTTAGTTCTGAATGCTTCCACCTGTTAACTGGAGGTAGATACTACTAGCACGACCTTGACGTACCTGTTCTGGGAATTGTGTCTTCACCCAGTCTGGCAGGAGAGGCTTCGGGTAGAACTCGAAAGCAATCTAACCGATTCGTCTACGACTCCATCATGGAAAGAGATCCAAGAACTACCATTGCTTGACGCAGTGATCAATGAGGCGCTTCGTCTCCACCCAGCGGCACCTGCCAGCCTTCCTCGGAGGACCCCGATCGGTGGAAAAGTCCTAGGAGGGCATTTTATTCCTGAGGATGTTAGTAATCTCACCCACTGAGCAGCCTCCGTACACTAATTCATGATAGGTTGTCGTTTCTATGCAATGCTACACGACTCAGCGTGATGGTGAAGCATTCTCTCAGCCAAACGCGTTCTTGCCAGAACGCTGGTTAGAAGTGGACAAGATAACGGAAGAAATGCGGGAGCTTTTCATGCCGTTCTCAAAGGGCACCCGGGCATGCTTGGGGAAGAATATGGCTATGATGGAACTGAAGATGACTACCGCCACATTATTGAAATCTTACAGTGTACGCGCCGCTCCAACAACCACCGATGACTCGATGACCATGCAAGACCACTTCCTAGTCTTGCCAAAGGGTGGAAGATGTGACCTGATTTTCGAAGAAATTGCCAAGTGACCAGACTTGAGACACCTTTGCTCCAGAAATGAGTCAATAGCTACTGTCCATTCTAAGAAGGGTAGTTTACAGCATGGTACCATTGGTCGCAGGGATTGCCAAAAATCACACGGAGTAGAGCAGTTCAATGCCTATGAGGTTCGCTCTCGACTAATGGGAACCCTAACCTACGGATTTAACCCGTCTCACATATCTGTTCTGCGCACCGCCCTCCGGGCTCCTTTGTTAAAAATGAGATGCTAGCCAGCTTAAGAGGGGCTAGGTAATCCTAATTACATACTTACCTTAACCTGGGAATGGGGAGTACCCCATTTGGAGAACCCGGATCTGCAATGGCAGCCTTACTCCACCAACTTCCGAGCCACCTACGGAGCCGCCAATGCGTCGAGGCTGTCACCCCTGCTGAATCAATTGTCAAAGCTTAATCTGAGGGGTATTAGCCACAGGCCGAGATTTGACTTGAAGCGATTTAGAGGATTTATCTATCTTTGAGGACTTCGCTGGGGACGGCATTTACAGCTAATACTGGCCCTTTGGAAGAATCCATCCCCTAGTTTGGACTACGAACAGACACAAGATGAGTATGTCTCAACTACAGACAAGGAAACACAATGAGCGACCTCCTTATACTGATCTTAAACCAGGCCTAACGCCGGTTCACTTCTTCTCTCACGGGTCAACCCGCATGCTAGAAGCAGACACTGAGGCTGGAGCATATTGGAAGAAATGCGGCGATGACGCGCTCGCTCATGGAGTGAAAGGGATAATTATCATGGTGAGTAGCAGGAGTCGGTTTAATCCCTTCCAGAGACCAGTAACTCATGGGCTCATGTACAGGGAGCCCATTGGGACTGCCTCGGGGACAAAATGGAAATTGCGACAAACCCCAAGCCTGGGAAATCGCCATGCCCGTACGTCAAGCAGTCACTGTTCACGGAGTGGACGCCCAACCCCGACATTCCCACAGCTCATCGCTGCATCGACATGCTGAAAGCCGAGGGCTTCAACGTCTCGGAAAACCCGAACTTCGACTGGATCCACGATACATTCATGGTGTTGATCCGGATGTTTCCCGACGCGAGCAAATGCCCGCCAACGACGATCATCTCGATGAACGCACGATACGACCCGCACTACCACATCCGCGTTGGAGCGACGCTGCGTCCTCTGCGGCGCGAAGGATATCTGTTCATCGGCACCGGAGGGGCGGTGCATAACCTGTACCGCAACGTTTGGCGCCCGATGCTCCTTTACCGCGACAGCCTGGGCCAGGAGCAGCCGCCTGAGACCTGGGCGCTGGACTTCCGCCAAGCGACCGAGGACGCCATTACGCGGAACACGGGCCCGAAGTTGCGCAAAGCGATGGCCCGGCTCATGAAGCACCCTCAATATCGTGCTGCCCAAGCCACTGATGATCACTTCATCCCGGCCTTGTTTTGTGCTGGGGCAGCTGGTGATTGGGAGGATGTGAATACTACAAATGTGTTGGGCGCTGAGACCTGGGAGCTGACGAATATGTGCAATTCGCAGTTCACCATGGGCTCTTACGGTTACGGCGAACCTGGGCGGGTTTTAGGAAACGGTGCACTGTCACCCCTGTAGGTGCTTGAAGTGTTAGATATATGGGTAGTCAAGTAGGTCAAGCATTTCCAGCCTCGCAAGTGTCGAGTACATGCATCGTCTACCATCCCTCGTCACCAATTGTACTTATAATGAATACAACATTCGGCGATTTCTAGCTAGATCTGAGACCTGAGACATAGCAGCGGCAGAGAGATATCACATCTCAGTGTCTCGAATTTTCAATCTTAGTGTGGACGCTTCAAATGAGGCGAACTATATCCCTTGACGGTGTCACATAAATGTAATCAAACCTCAACATGTAACCACTTTCTGTATGCCTTACGTATTTTGGACACTACGCACATAGCAACGAATCCTCCTCAAAACACAAGAAACTCAATCAATCTTACTTAGGATAAAGTAAACTTCCCACTGCCATACCTGCGGAGCACGAGTCTACCCACCAGCCCCAGACCAACGAGGAGCGGGATGGCGACACTCCCCACACTCAGCATGATAGCAGCGTCAAAGAACCCCAATCGCTTGCCCGGTCTCTGTCCCGTAGGCTTGAGCGGGATCTCTGTACTGTCCGCCCATTTCTGGAACTTCTTGCTTTCAGATTGTAGGATCACGTTGATCCCATCGTCTAGCACCTGGGTATTTTGATTTTGCACCGTCGGGCGAGATTCTTCGAACCACTGCCGTTTATATCTCGGGAAGACTGATGATTTCTCGCCCGTCGTGTTCTCCGAGGGAGGGAGTTTGGGTCCAACCAGCATCTCGGCTGGCAGCGTGTTCACACAAGTGAGGCTTGCATCCACGTTGTTGGCTAGGTATTGAGCATCGATTGAATTGGCGAAGATAAATGCAGCCGCAGGAGTTTGGGGACGTTGGGGACTCTCCGAATTACCGTCTTTCAGTTCGGTTGAGAGGTCGATTGCCTCGTCCGAGCTTGTTACTCTGCAAATGAGAAGGGTCGATAATGGATATTCTGCTTTCAGTGAAGAAGCAGGGTCCGCATCCGAGCTATTTTCAGAGAGTTAGCCATCGGGTGCATACATCTTTTCCAGGACAGAGTGTACTTACTTCTCAAGCAATTCAATAACCGCTCCTCGTTTGCCAGAGAGAAGGATCTTGTGTCCATCGAGCCACTTTGGGTCACCGAGTCCTTTCTCTGATGCCAGCAGCTTCTGTTTGCCGGCACCTGAGTTGAGGCCACCATACCATCGATTGACGAGGTCTACTGTGTATGCTGAGAATGCCTTAGCCACTGCTTCGTGTACGAACACCACGTCTGGAGCATAGGATGATGTATTTCCAAAACCAAACTTTGCCACTATCAAGGTGCGAGCAGCAAGTTTCAGGTCAGCTGAACGATCCACAAATGCAACATTCTTTGCAGATGAAGGTGACGCGATCAGCTTTTTGGACCCAAGCAGATCTAAACTCCCTTTTGACGGAGTGTTAATGTTCTCATTCGACTGGAGCACGACCGCGCACTGTCTGAGGAAGGCCAGCGGGGGTCTTTCTTTGGATATAGCGAACGTGTCTCCACTCAGCGCCTCTTGGAGGCTATCCCGTAAAGCTGGGCTGGTCCTGTTTGTCGTCTGTAACAGCTATTTCTCTTGTTAGACAAGATCATTTGAGGGTCTCAAGAGTTGAGCGGAGGCATACCTCAACAATCACGCAATTGCCAGCAGCCATTGCAGCGCATAATGGGGAAAGCACAGAATAAAGGCCACCTCGTGGTACAATGTAAACAATACCAATAGCCGCGGATCGATTCAGGCTCTCATTGCCATTCTCAATGGTCTTGGTCGCCTGAACTTCTTTCTCGAAATCGATGCTCTCGTAGTGAGCGCGAAGCTCTGAGAGCGAAAGCGAATACTCAAACAGTGCTTCCACCTTTGAATATCCATAGTCATCTTCCAGAGCCTGAACCAAAAGCGCTTTATTCTTGATGAGAGTGGGCTGTAGGCGGTGGAACTGAAGCTGTCTGTGGCGGAGTGACCGCGCTGTCCCTTCAACGTCTGCAATTGATATCCGAGGAAATGGATTTGGCGATGGAGACTTCACGGTTGACATGGCGAGGAAATCTTAGTTGGACTCTGAAATGGGGTCAAGTAAATCTCGATACTATTGATAGTTTCGATTTGGCCGACGCACGCGGCACCTACTACTAGTATTCCTATGATGTCTGATGTTTGTACCAGTGCCACCAGGAAATGCTCCCGTGATGTCCAGCAACTCGGCTGAGCCAATAGCATAAGTAGACTTGAAACTCCAATACGGGTCGGACGCAGATCCCATCGGAAAGGGGCTACGCGGAATGGCCCAAACGGCGGCATTTGAGCTGGACATCGGAAAGGACAAGCCTGATGGCCGCCAACTCCATCTCGGCAATTATGCAACCCACCCTGGCAGATCAGTGGCACAACCGCTTCGCCAATAGGAATGGTCTCTGGTAGACTTCCTATAATGAGATACATCGCAAAAAGACTTGGAGGACTTGCACTTGGACGGCAGGGACGTTCAAGGAGACAGAGACTCTCCTGCGATGGCAACATCATCCACAACCGAGACCGTTAGCACTTCGGCGCACGAATTACTACAAGCGTACAATGTCCATCATACTGGGACTGAGGATGAGGAACGGCCAGAACCTCAGTCATCTTTCAGACGACCACAACAATCTCAGCTAGATTCGCTGGCTGTGTCTTCCTCAAACCGAGTCCCAGAACCTCCTCCCACGCAGATCGATCCGAACGACGTATCTACACGGCGTCGGGTTCCTCCCTACAGAGCGACAAGTCGAGACCATGATATATCGCAACGAGCGGGCGGACGAGATAGTACGGAGGCAGCTGTAGTGCAGGTTATGTTCATCGGGGTGTACATGACCGGGGTAAGCCAAACCGGTAATACTTCATGAGGAGGAATTTCAGTCACTAACACGGCACCATCATAGGCACTGAATCGATGGTGGAGGCAGACTGGTGGGCGAATAAATGATAAATTATTTCATTACGAAATTGGTGGTGAATGGTGAAGTGGTAGCAGGTATCTTGCAGTGTGAGAATAGTTGGGTCTCGGTATTGGCGAACTTGATTCTAGACAGGAGAGAAGCGCCTCAAATTCTTGAAGATTCATGTTTTATGGCAAACTGTTCCTTTGCTAGCCTTAGTCAATTCCACCCTCGTCTAGACCGAGCGCTTTTCCGCCAACCACCACTTCCTCCGAAGACTGTAGGACGTACAGCATTCTACCCCAGGTGTCCTTACTGGTATTCCTCCATGCATGATTCGTGCCTCGCTGGACAGCGACATCGCCCCTTTTCAGCGTCCGGGTTTCACCAGAGTCCAAAATCAGTTCAATCTCGCCTTCCAAGACCACTCCAAAATCCAACGACACTGTCCGATGCATTGGGGAGGCGTATCCAGGAGGGAAATCAACAGTGCGACAGACTGTACCACCAGGAATAACTATGGCTGGAGGAGTCTTGAGGTAGCCTTTGTATCCGTTCAGATCCTTGTCTTCGTTCATGGAAACGGGGAACTTGGAAGTCGTGAACATGAGGCTGAACTCCATGTCTCCTCCCATAACGGATCGAACTGGAGCCTCGGCGGGTATGGCATCACTGAAGATGGCCTCGGATTTATCATTGTGTGCTGTAATGTGTCTGCGTAGCGGGCGAAGGGGGCTTCGAGGTTGCGGATCTGTAGTAGCCATGGCTGTTCGTGGAACACTTGTAATAATCCTTGATCAAGAATTGAGTTTTGGATATCCATCCGTCAATTGCAAGACAGAAGTTGAATTGTTGCAATGATCAGGCCACCTATCTAATTATTTAACCCAGAGGTCACGTCTATCCAGCGATTCTAATTTGATTTCTCCAACTGTCCCTCACTTGGCCGGGATGATAGGCAAAAGTACGTAGTTGTCGTACTCGGGACCGAAGTTGAGATGGTTCCAACCCTCTAACGAATCCCGAGGCCGATCGGCGGCCGATGTGTGTTCGAACAGCCCAGCGCCTTGTGTATCACCAGAGGAGACTTCGAGTACCAGTCGGTTACCCTTATCCACGACGACATTAGTTGGCCAGACCTCCACATCTACCCCATACACCTCTCCGGGCTTGACAGGGAGGACGTCAGTGGATCGATATTCCCGATGGGGGTGCCAAGGTTTGGACCGAGGATGATTGGCCTCGGTTTTGCGTAGGCTGACCCTTAGCCAGCCCTTGGTTACTGGCACCGGATCCCCCACGGTGCCTGTGTAGAGAATCTCCTTGTCTGTCGAGTCCAAGTGCCGCAAGGTAAGAAAGAGATCGAGTTCTGAAGGCCCTTGGGGGGTCTCCGTGATGCCTGAACAGGAGACGTTGAGGTGCACCACAATGTGCCCTGTAATCTCTGTCTCAGCCTGGAAGGGTTCAGAGACAAATTGAACCAATTCGGGACTTTTGAGGGACCCTAGAGCCTTGTACGAAAGCTTCGACGGCCGAGGGTCGTACGGGGGTTGCGATTGTTGAATCTTGTACGAAGCAGAGTCCACCAATTGCTTGCCCATCGTCAAGAAGTATTTGGTATATTCGGTCCGAGCAATCGGCCATTCGTTTTCAAATCGCTGTGGATACTGCTTTTCAGCCTCGACATCGTTGTAGCCAACATTCCCTTTGCGTAATATCATTCCCACCTTCGGAGCTTGGCCCGTACACCAGCCCTGGGTATCGTTCCCCTTTAGAAATGCATCCAGGAAGCTTTTCTGCATCTCAACGTTTTCTTTCCCATAGAAAGGTAAATCATGGCGTCCTGTAATCAATCTGAGGTATCTTAGCTCCGAGCCTGCGTTGAGATAACCTTCAATGTTGCCTCGTAAATGGAGCAAAATTCCACCCCAGTTACCAACAGAGAGGACTGGGACTTTGATGTCATTCATATCGTAGTCTTTCGAAGCGTAATAGTCATCGTCTCGAAAACGGTAGGTCTCATTGTCTTTCGTCTGATCCCGAAGATTCGTGAGCAACTCCTCCTCCAAGAGGTCACCTTCAATGGTATCAAAACCCCAGTTCCTGGCTGCCCTCCCAGGGCGCCCGTATTGATTCGTGATTACCTACGTCTTCGGTCAGCGATTTCATCTGTGGTGAATGTGAGGCAATACTCCACCTGTCTATTCCACCAAAAGCTTATGAAAGTATTGGACAGGATGCCTCCATGCCTACACCGATCGCGATAGTAATCGGACATGCCTTCCCACGGGATAATGCACGCTAGTCCTTTGGGTTGGCGTGCAGCGACTCTCCATTGACTACCGGCATAGTAGCTTATTCCAAGGAGCCCAACTTTGCCATTGGACCATGGTTGACTCGCCGCCCATTCGACGACGTCGAAGAATGCTTCACTTGTGCCTCGAGACATCGTATTAAGCACACCGGGAGATTGACCTGTACCTCTCTCGTCCGCTCTCACGATAGCATATTCATGTCTAGTCCAAAAGCCAGGATCTGGTGTTTCCCATGCCGAATGTGGCGAGTGATGATCTTCAGGGACCTCACTGAAAGAATCCGCGTGAAAGCTAAATAAAATGTTGGCAATGTGATGCGAGATCGAGCATGTCGACACTTACTGGCTGTAGTGTATATCCTTGCCATAAGGCCCGTAGGTCACCAGGACTGGGTATGGTCTGCTCGTATCCTTTGGCCGATATACATTGCACCTGACGAGGCCCTTGCCGCCCTGGAGAGTCACGGTCACATTTTCCTCGTAGATGTAGTCAAACGAGGTTTGATCAATCTTGTAGAGATCTTTGATTTGATTCGGCATGGTTAAATCGAGACAAAAACGAACAATATCAGTAAGATCAGTAGATGTTTCTTCCAATTTTCAGCAGACTCTACATATTATTCAAGTTGTTGTTTACCTGTCTGGTTGGCGAGCCACTAAGATCTCCGGGAAACCGAGCCTTTCATCACTGGCAGTGATTGTGGAAGAGAGTTTCGTACATCAAGTTCGTCATGAGGCTCTCGTCTTCGGAAGTGGTGGGGTTTCCGTTAGGTACAGGGCCCGGATCCTCGGTTGTCCCCAGAGAGCCAGCCATGCAACCAAGGAGATACGGGAGTTCCAAGGCAGTTCATTGTCAGTTGATGGGACAGTTACCGAGTTTGGAGTATTGAAAAGAGTAGCTGCCACTAATGCATCCAGACGCTTTCGCTTGAGGCCGATGTTGATGTGATCTCCATGACACCTGTGGGACTTCTGGTAGGCTACGCAATGAGGGCCCCTTCGGCATCTTTCATCACTTAGAAGAGGCGTTGGACCACTCCAAGTTCCGATCAAGTTGGGTAGGACTCAACGAGTAGGAAAATCCGAAAATGCGTGGATCGGTTATGTTGCAAAGGGGAGCTAGGTTCATCATGTCAACTATGTTGCACAAGACTTGTTCGTCACAGACCTTCTGCCTCCAAGCATACTTGGGACGAGGAAGCGTACTCTTTCGACCCTGATTTGCTTTCGAGAACGCCAGGGGATTGAAGCAGTTTACAAGCAAGGACAAGCAAAATTATGTCTCATAACAGCCCCTATCCTAATATAAATGGTGCAAATGGCACCAGTGAGCGGAAACTCGACGTCATTATTGTCGGAGGAGGAATCGGTGGCCTGGTTGCTGCAGTATCCCTCAGGCAAAATGGTCACAATGTCGACGTCTATGAGCAGTCGCGGCTTGCAAACGAGATTGGAGCCGCAATCCATATGGTCCCCAACGCGAGCGGCATCCTGAAGCAGCTGGGGATTGACGTAGCAGAAAGCGGAGCCGTACCGTGCGCACAAGTGAGTTGTTTGAACGCGACCGTTGATTCTGCCTTCATGAAAGTGCTAACCCAGGGTAGACTCTGATCCTTAACTCCAACAACGAAGTCCTGCAGAAAATAGATAGCACAAAAAGTGCTCATAGATGGCAAAATGTAAGCACCTGCAGAATTCTCGCAGTCTTCAAGAGCATACATATTCTGACAATTTAAGCCATGGATGATGGCTCATCGAGCTCATCTTCACACCCAGCTCAAGGATGCGGCAGCGTCACCCGATGGTACTGGACGACCGGTAAAGCTTAATACTTCTTCCAAAGTAATAAGTGTGGACCCGGAGACTGCAACGATACATCTCGCAGATGGCACTTCATATTCTGGTGACGTCGTCATCGGCGCGGATGGGGTTCACTCCAATGCGAGAAAGGCAGTCATGGACAAAGCACCAGGACCTGTCAAAGGGGCTCACAACTGCTTTCGCTTCATTTTTCCGCGCCAGGTGGCGCTGGACGACCCTGAGACGAGGCAGCTTGTGGGAGAGTACAACTCCATGAATATGTGGTACTTAAAAGGCATGAAGATTGTCATGTACTCGACATCAAACAATCAGTTGCTGAATTTTGTCTGCATACACCCCGAACACTTGACTACAGTTTCGGACGACTACACCAAATCTGCATCTAAACCACAAATGCTTGAAATCTTCAAGGATTTTCACCCGAAGCTTGTAAAGCTGATCGGCAAAGTTGATCCCGCAGATCTCAAGATATATCCTCTGTACCATATGGAAGTGCTCCCCACTTTTGTTTCCGGGCGAATGGCATTGATTGGTGATGCGGCACACCCTTTCACACCGCATCTAGCACAGGGAGGCGCAATGGCGATTGAAGACGGTGCGGCATTAGGCGTCATGCTTGGGCGCGGTACTCAACCTGAAGATGTACCAGAGCGGTTGCAGCTGTACAACAAGGCACGCTATGAGCGAGCCACCAACATCCAACAGTTTAGCGTTGAGGTAGGCAGTGACTCGGTTGCCGCTAAACCGGGCGAGAGCGCTAAGATGAAATGTGAGATTCATATCCATCCTCGCAGGGCAAATCGACTGAGTGAAAATGGCTAACATGGACTTCAATAGTGAACGATTACATCGACTATGGCTTTAGCCACGACGAGATCCATGCTTCGACAGAATTGCTTCGACAATTCGAGTGGCGTCAGCAAGGAAGTACCCAATTTTGGAGACAGCCACTTAGTTTTGGATTGTTACCTGGTCCAAGACAAGATGCTTTTGGTCGCTCCCACCAACAGTCATTGCGAAATTCCACAACCACGCGGGCAAGCATCAAGTTCAAAACCAGCGCAACCCTCCTTCGCAATCTATTTCCGAATGAACGGTACTCGTTTGAGAAGCGTGACACTGTTGCAGTGGCATCATTCTCCCTTCAGACGCTTGAGAACATGGCCTGGCTCGGTGGAGGTGGCTATGATTTGTTGGCATTGTACATCCACGGTGTTTGTTATCGCCAAAACGATGGACAGGTCGTAAAAGGAACGTTTTGTCCAATAATGTTCGAGAATCTGGCTGATCCCATTCTATCCGGCCGAGAAGAGCTTGGAGTGCCAAAGGTATTCTCAGACATTGAGATTTCGCGCAGTAGCACATCTTGCCGGGCTAGTCTGTCTTGGAGAGGCTCGCAATGGGCAGAATTCCAGTGGAAAGCTCTGAAAGAAGACGCTGCAGCTGTGGACCAGGCAGAAGATCCAATAGGCGGATTGCTGGTTCATAAGTACATTCCTGCAACGGGACGAAAAGATTCACATGATGCAGATGCGAATTACGCCGTTTTCATACCAGAGGAACCAGGAGCATCGACCATTAAGTCGAAGTCGGTCACTAGCAAGAGCGATCTTGAGGTCAAGATCACTGACTTGGGATGGCAAAAATTGCCGACTTTGCACCCTATTGTGAGAAGGCTCTCAGAAATTCCCATTTTCGAATTCCTGGAGGGTGCAGTGACGGGATATCAGGGCGTTTCTGATCTGGCCGGTGCGCGGCGCCTAGATTGAAGAATCTACTGGGACCGCACCAGCCTGTATGTCGTCGTGCGCAAATGGAAGAGCAGGATTAAGTGAGTGTTTAGTTAGATGGTAACATGAAGTATGAGTATAGTTGGAACCTCTAGAAGTTGACAATCGCCCCTTGGTAGTCGCACATTCATTTGCTGTTCTCAGACAAAAGGTCATTAAGGGCACCGGCAAGGTGCTTTGCCACCTTAACCTTCAGGGCGAGGAGTAGTTGACTGCCGTTATCGATGACGGCATCGCTAGAAGTACCTGACCCAGTCTTTCCTTCAGCTCCATACCACAGAACCAGGGTAGAGAAGTAGATGCAGAATGGGAGATGGGGAGACTCAAGAAGATGAGACCTTTCTGAGTGGAATTGACTGTGCCGCCGTGCCGTTGACACAGCCTCTCTAACAAGGCTTTGGATGGCCTCGGAATGCCAAGATGCTATTTCAAAATGTGAAGTAGATATCCAACTGGTGATGGAGTGAGAAATCATCCCAGGTTCTAGGCTATTCCCCGAATCCACAAAATCTTTACTGGAGCGTTGCAGAATTCTCAGGTTTGAGTGAAGATTAATATGGGTTAAATGATAAAGCAACATTGTTGAAAAGTGGGTCTGCTTGCGAGACTCGCCGCTCATCATTCTTGACTGGTTCCATCTCTCAAGTGCCAGCTCAATGAAATCATGCTTCCAGAGAAGTTGTTCCCTTGGATGGGCCAATCCGTGAGGACACAAAGCCCAGGTGTATGAGCTTATTTCTGCGAGAGTCTCTAGACTTCCTGAGGTTTCGCCGTTGACGCAGCCAGGGCTCATTAGGAACCGCATGTTACTTGTTGATTTTTGAAATGACTCGCTTCTGTCGTCTCCAAGGTAGTTAGCACGTGTGGTTTCGAAGAAAGAAGGTGCACGCAGAAGAAGGAGCACCCGGTAGCTATCGAGAACGTGAGCAGCCTGGGAGAGAAGCTGCAGCTGCCTTTCTCGCTCCGCAGAACTTCCGTCGAATGGCGACAGCCAACACAACCGTATTGTACGTAGAGTCTCTGCATGATAGGCTTCGGTAAGCTCATAGCTTCGTTTGTCTCCACTGCAGATTCCGTATATCTCGAGAAGTATCGATGTCTTAGCTCCGTCCATGGCAGCCCGGAACGGCGTGGGCTTTGGTGGAAATATCGCCTCGAATTGCATTCTTCTGGCATCATTGTGAAGCTTCTTGGCCACTTTGGCACTTTCTGACACTGTACAGAAGAGCCCTCCAACAGCTGCCATCGCAAGGCAAAGCTCGTCTTTGTTGTCCGCCGTTGCCTCAAAATCGGAAAATATAGCGAAGGTGCTGGAGAGGTGAGTTCTGGCTAGATTAAGGAGAATGTTGATAACCTCTTCGTCGTAAATTTGAAGATGTGGAGGAGCAGAGTACCATTGATTCCACAACTGTCTCGGTTCGCCTCTTGTTGGACTCGGTGCCCTCGAGCGGCGCTGGAAAAAGTCTCTCATCATAGTGATCGCCACGTCCATTTGAGAAGTACTGTCTATCTCAGCGAACAGCGGATTTTGGGACCAATTTTCGTTCTCCAGGGAGAACCCATCTACATCTTCCAGCCAATTCTCAACACCCTGGGCCTGCGATTAGTGCCGTTGCAGCAAGGTCATAATAGTACTACGAAACTCACTAAAGTTGGAAGTTGCCAGTCAAATCCTTCTAAGAATTGAGGATATCCCCAGCTTTCATCCATGATATTTGATTCGTTTGGGAAAGCAACCTCCATCGTATCTATGGTGATAGGGTTTGGGCCATTCAACATGTCGTTATTCCCTTGGTCCTGTGGAAGATCGAAGTCGGCGGCGGAAATGCTATTGACGAGAAGAACTGGGTTGCTCGGGCTAGTATCTAGGTGAGTGCCTGAGTTTGAAGTATGTTGCGGCTCAAACGCGTCCTGAGCCATCATTACGGCACTTTGGCCCAGCTGGGACATTTCGGGAGGGTTGTCACGGAGGAAACTCTGCCTGGAGAGATCTGTCTCGCCGTTTCTCGGCCTTCCAGGAGGCCGACTCGCACTGGAGACTGTACAAGGCAGGCTCCTGGCCCTGCATGTCGCGCATGGGTGTGAGTTGTCGCATTTCAATTTCTTCCTTCTACATTCGTTGCAAGCAAGTTTCGATCGTTCCTTCCTTGGTTTAAGATCAGCATCTATAGGGGGTATCCGTGAATCAGATGTCAAGTAAGTGGTCGTATGAAATCGTTTCATGTGTTTTTCCTTGACGTCGGACCTAGGAAAGCCAATCTTGCAATGGGGGCATTGGAAAGGCCGTTCGCTGGTGTCTGCCGCCAACATGATCAGGCCACGGAAGTCCTGCTAGGTTTGCATACTCACGAGTTCTTCGGTGTCGAATTAAATGTTCATTTCGGGCGAATGAACGACCACACGTTTCACACTGGTATCGCGTTAAGAGCAGGTGGACCACAGTGCAGTGAAAACTTACTGTCTTGTTCTGCACACGTTTTGGTGCTGAACCTGTGTCCATTGCAGTATGGTTTACCCCGGGTTTTGTCGACTGCAGAATATGGGACGTGGAGATCTGGGGTCTCCAGGTCTGGCTGAATGGTGAGTGGTATGATAGTACTCCGTACTCAGTGTGTCGAAAGTTGTAAGAGGTTGGGCCATGGCAACCTACCCCACCTCGGCAATTAATTTTCGAGGGGCAAGGGCAGACAACTCAGAAGACTGACCAAGCGACGAAGGTCAATGCATGTGGCATTATCTGCACTAGCCTTAGTAACCTGTCAGTCAACGTCGAGCCATCAGTGATGTTGAGTATAACCTCGCCAGAATCAAGCTGGCCTGGGGAACGTGATGCCTCGAGGCGCGATGTTGAAGTGGCCAACGAGATACCCGAGCCAGGCCTGCTCTCAGATTTTAAGAGAGCCTTGCTAGCCAGCCCCGACGCCCTGAACATCGATCGGTTAATGCATATGGAATTGGGGAGCCGAGTAAATGAGTCCCATGAAAAAGACGATCTTGTGTTGATAATACTAGGTACCGCATCAAAAACGATTCACATATCCTGCTGCGCTGTTGTCGCATTTCCCAACACTCCCTAGTCAAAATGATCTGGCCAGCCTAAGATTAATATTTTCAACATTCTGTTCTGGCCATGCATTAATGAATCGAATGATACTTCCGCCAGCATCGCGTGAGGCCACTGCGCCGCCACTACGCCTAGCACAGGCTTGTCTTGGCTCTGTATATTCGCGAAGAGGCGTGGGAGAAGCCCGTGATCTATTCCATGCAGGGTCGAGTCTGTGGGCTGTTATCCTAGAGGTCGACAATAGTGAAGCTCGATCGATCGAAATGCTGGTTGCAGTAGGCCACACCTATCATACTGTACTATACAGTAGGCTTATTCTCGCAGAGTACATTACTGTGCTGGTATGGAGTTCTCGGCAGTGATGCGATGGTGCTCAGCCGGAGCGGGCTGCTCCTGAGCTCATCCACAACGGTAGAAGTAACCTCAATCGGGGTTATTGCTTTAAGCTAATTGTTACAGATTGCTCGTCGCATGCGACTGAACGACCCATCTCAGCTAGAAGAGTTCCTGGGTCCACGAGTATCCTCGTATAGGTTTGTATCATCCCCTCAACCGAGGATTTGACTGAGAGGAGTCGGTTTTAGTGCGTCAGTATGGTGTCTGTGGCTCTCAGATATCACCCACAGCTTGCACACTGGCCTTGCAACCAATTTCTCGTCACGGGAGCTTTGGACGAAAATGCCGTCGTCCCAGGTTGATTTCCAAGAGACATACAACAGTCTTCTCCACGAACAAGATTGCGATGGCTTCCAATCGAATTTGTCGACGGACTTAACATCTTCAGATGATGCAGTACTCCTCCTCATGGCCATCATCTCGGATGCGATTTATCTTCGCCAATCACTTGGACGACTGGTCCCAGCCGAGACTGGGGGCCGTGTGAACAACCCCTTTGTGCCACTAAACCCAAATACTGAGCTCGAGCGGATGCAAAACTTATTGTCACAGGGGCTCGACAGGTGGCAGAGTCGATTCCAAGATTCAGTCTCAGCAGATGTGATAGCGTTTTACCACTACTGTAAGCTCTACATCTTGTGTCCGGACCTGCCCGCGCTTTCACCGTTGTCAGGCTACCTCAAGCACTCTGCCTATCCGGAGCTCCAGAATAGACACCATACTGGGAGCAGTATCAAGATATCTGACCAGGCTGTACAACAGGCATGGCTAGTTCTCGATCATGCAGCGTCTCGTGCCAAGTCAGATGAACAGCTGTGCGCGGTTTGGCTTCCCATTGTAGTCTTTCACGCAGCCTTGGCGATTTGGGCAAGCATTGGTCTGGTTGGTGCTGACCGAAGCGAGAGATATGGTAGCAAGCGGGCACTTCTGGCGTTCAAAGTCGAACTTGAGGGAATGCCTTGGCCGTGCTGTGCAGAGATGGCTTCAGTACTTGAGAGTTTGATGATTCCTTGAATCTTAGCAGGCCCTCAAAGAGTCAGCGAGACTCTCGCGTCCAAACGCGTCTTTAAGCTTCCCCGTAATTATGGGCGTGTTCTGCGCCTTGAGTATAATGATTCACCGTTTATAGCCTCGACATCGCCGTATGGTCCAGTCATTTTACTCCCCTCCAGCACGCTTCCTTTGAACATCTTCTCAGAAGCATATTATTCAACACAAAGAATGCGTGACACACCCATAACGATGGTCAGCTGCTCCGCAACGCTCTTAGTTTGAAATCATATCTGAGCCCGCCTTAGCCGAACCTACCAACGACGATTCAGAATCGAGTGGCTCTGGATCGCTTTTCCCTATCGGTTGCGGCCAGCCTTTACTCAACATTCTTATATACCGACCTCTACCACACCTATCATTCTCTCATTCGCCATGTCAGATACGCTTCTCATTCCTCGGTCCAAATCGGACTCTGCGACCTTGGACGATCCTACCTCCGGGGACATCTCAGGCAACGTTTCAGAAGCTGCAGATATGCACACTCCAGGCTACATGTCTTCCTCTCCAGGGAGCCCTTATCTGTTGTCACGGAATTCCTCCTACATTGGGAGTCAGTCCCTGCAAGAAGACTGGGATGTTCCTCTTGATAAACTCACATTTTTCGACATCTTCGACAACCTAGCCCTGCCCTCGAAACTCGAGCAATGGCAGGCTACGATATCTGCGCAGAAAGAGAAGCTCTCAAAACAGCAGGAGAGGATACGCACGACTGGAAATAACGCCAAAGACCGCGCCGTGGCCGAATGGCGGAAACGTGTCCCCTCCGCTGATGAACAACTGGCTAAGTACCGGAGCAGGATGAAGAAGTCAGTTGATAATATCAATAAGAGATGGAACGATACAGCAACCATCTCTCTCAAGGAGAAAGTGTCTTTTATCTCCGCCGTCCTCAACGTCTTTATCAGCGGCTACCTCATTGGAGGCGTGCCCCAATACTTCTACTACTGGTTCACTGCGCAATTCGCTTACTTTATGCCCATCCGCTACTTCACCTACCACCGTAAAGGGTACCACTACTTTCTAGCAGATCTTTGCTATTTTGTCAATGGCTTGTTGTTACTGACGATATGGGTTGCTCCGCGATCGAAACGGCTCTTCATTTCTACTTATTGCTTGGCCTATGGCAACAACGCCATAGCAATTGCCATGTGGCGAAATTCCTTGGTCTTTCATTCATTGGACAAGGTTACGAGCCTCTTCATCCATGTCATGCCTCCCGTAACCCTACACTGTCTCGTCCATCTCACATCAGCGGACATTCTTCGCGACCGCTTTCCAGCCGTTTATGATATCAAGTTTAGCGAGGCAGGTTCCCCTGAGCACTACTCGCTTGGTGCAATGCTCATCTGGGCTACTGTTCCTTACGCCGTCTGGCAACTCTCGTACCACTTCTTCATCACTGTTCGCAGACGTGAAAAGATCGCAGCCGGACGTCCCACCTCCTTTACTTGGCTCCGGAAGTCGTACGCCAAGACCTGGATTGGGAAAGGAGTTCTCGCCCTTCCTGAGCCACTACAGGAGCCCGCTTTTATGCTGATCCAGTACTCTTATGCACTGCTCACCATTCTTCCGTGCCCCATCTGGTTCTGGTCTCGATGGAGCAGTTCGGCATTCCTCATGGTAGTCTTCAGCTGGAGTGTGTGGAACGGAGCGAATTACTACATGGACATTTTTGGCAAGCGGTTCCAGAAAGAACTCGAGCAGATGAAGCTCGACGTAGCCAAGTGGCAGAATAGCCCTGGCGCTATGTTCAGTCCCCCCATAGGACCTACAGATGGTGATGGAAAGACAAAGGAAGGTGGCTACGAGAAAAGGAGGAGCATCGACCGCATTCCGCTATTGGACGAAACCACCGGGTACGGACACATCGAGGCCTCCAGCCCAACCGCAATCGCAACGGGCGCCAATATCTTGAATGACGCATACGGTAGCGTTACCGACAGAAAGGGAGTTTCAGGATCTTGAAATTTGAACATGAGGTGGGAATGTGATTTGTGGATTATGATCTGTGCACATCGCTGACCGCGCACGGGCTTTTGCTTTCGGGTGGCTAGTATGGGAATTCAAATGATAACGACTCCTTTGAACGAGATGTGTTGGTATAGCGCCCACCTCGTTCTATAATTTGGGAACACCAGTATTATGAGTTTTGCTGCGTACGTACGGATTACGAGGTTAATGATACCCCCCAATGGCGTTGTTCTTCAGGCCGATGAATGATTGATTCTTGGTAACTAACTTTGTAGCTACTTAATGTCAGGGACAACATTCCCAGTTTACCAGCAACATTCTTTGGTTCTGGTTCTGGGTAGTTTGTGTCCGCCCCTGAAGTTCGCATTCCAATCAATTGTATGGTCTCGTCTGGCCGTAGCTCACATACTCGTTCACAAAAGCATGGTCTCCCTCCAAATCAAATGCTCGGCTTACACCTCCATCTCCAATGCCAGCCTGGCCCGTAGCACCCTTCACCTCCAGCCATCGTTGCCATAGGCCTGCTCTACTCGCATCTATCCAACAAAGCCGATCCGTAAAGCGACCAATCCACGTATCGCCAATTCTCTCAAGCCGTGGTAGACATAGTAGTTGATTCGTGAATCTGATACCATCCTTCCAGAAAATTGACTCCAGCATGTGACTCAATTCACGGTGAATCATGCGTCTCGACGTCCTCATTTGTTTCCTTAGTAATATCACCCAAGGTTAATGGGACCAATCTCTCGCCAACAGCGCCGAATCGCGATCCGGCATAGTGACCGCGGGGCAACGTGCGCCAGCCGCCACGAGTGGTGTATCTCGCCATGATTTCGCGAGGATGGGCGCGCATTGGCAGAGTGGGAGAATCCTGGAACTCTGTCGCCATTGTCGACGGAGGGGGAGCGCGCGAGTAGGTCCAAAGGGACTCACGGTCGCCCGGGAAGAACCAGAGGTCTGGGATGGGGATACCGTCTGCGCCCAGCACCGGGGTCGGAAAGGCGGCTGTTAAGGGCGTGACGTGCTCTGCGTTCGCTTCTTTGGCCTTGGGATTCGAGGGCATGTCCTCTGGTTCACTCTCGCGGACCAGATCAGACAGGGTGGGAGCCCCGTTGGCAAAATCCGCAGGGGGCATCATGTGGTTGCTTGACAGGCCCGATACGCTGCCGTCGTGCGCCGGGTGCAAGTGGCTGAAACAGCCTCGCACCGGCCCAACCATGGGGCCACTCTCGCCGAACCTTCTAACTACCCAGCTTGGACAGTTGTGGAAAGGTAGATAGTGGTGGCTAGCTTCTAATTCGGCGTCAAGTCTTGCTTCAGGATCGGCAGTTAGGTTCGAGTTTTGAGATTGATGCCCGTAGGGATGTGGATGCGTTGTAAATCGGGAGCTGGCTTGCTGGGATGCCCATGATGGTTGAGTATTCGTGAAATGTGAAATGTTAGAATCTTGTCCGACTGCGGTAGCTGTGTACACATACTGTGATGCATCGCTTTGTATGATTATGGGAAATGGTTCGACGTTCTGAGAAGAATTGGCTTGACTGTTTTGAGAGAATGGCACGGACCCTGTAGAGGGATCTGGTCCTGAATTCAAATCCGCCGCAAACGGTGCACTTTGAAGAGAGGGTCCTCCGCGCGCATTTGGTACGAAGCAAGGGAAGCCATCCTCCATCACGATGAATCCATAATTTGCCAATCTTGACTGTTGTCGGCCATGCGAAGGCTTAAGAGTTGTCGTGTTGCTGCTCTGGTCTGCCTGGTTTGAGAGCAGATTCTCGGGATCCACCATGTCAGATGGGAGTTGTTCTCTACAAGGTGAGTCCCTAGCTGGAGGCCCGAGAGCAGGTGCAGGCGTGCGGGCTATTCTTGGATTTCTGGCCATTGGTGAAGAGTATGGCATCGTATCTGCTCGATGGCTGTAAATGCTTGAGCTGCCAAGGGCAACTTGCTCAACAACCGGAGGCCCTTGAAACGCCGGCGCAAGAGTTGGTCGCGGATAATCACAAATATGCGAAGATCCTCCACGGTAATGACCAGTAGTCGCAGGTCTCTGTCTACCAACTGGCGTAGTTGGTGCGGTTTGTGGTTGTTGATAGAGAGGCCTATCAATTGCGCGATCTCCACCTGGCCAGTTCGAGGCAGCAATTTCTGGACCCATGTTGAAGGCTTTTAGCAATTGGGAATTGGCGATGAGGATCTACTTCGTCGCGATTGATCTCGTCACGAGCAAAGACTGTTGGTCCAGAATGGGTTGTTTGTCGACAGCAACGAAGGCAGAAGGTGCGCACAGAACTTCGCTTTGGTTATTGTCTCATGCGAAAATGGCATAACTTACGGACCGTAACAACTGGCAGCCTCAGACGCGAATGTCAAGATCGGGTGACTTCGTCGTGCGAGGCAGTGCAAAGCGGCTGTCGCGAATGTGTCACCCCAAACTGGTTACCTAGTGAAGTTAATGACTGGAGGCAGTAGGTTGGGATCGTGGGTTATGATGGCCGGTTACAATCAACATCCTCAGCTGTGAATCATTGTTGATGAGTGTGTCATCACAACCTCAAAGCGCATTCAAACTGTGATTGCTCAAAGGGACCAGCCACGTGACGGTGTCGTATGTTGCGAGTACGTTGGCAGCACAATGTTCTCGTGTCTGAGTTGCCGGTTGCCCACTGTACCTTTCTGTGGACAAGGCTGGGCCCCTCTACTAGGAGGAAAGCAGGGCTCCATCACAAGATGTGAAATCTGGAATGTCCAGCCCATGTCTGACTCCCAGGACCATAGCAAAAGCATCGATATTCCTACCAGACTAGCAGTACGTCAACATAGCTCCACCTGCTCATTTCTCGGCAACCAAGATTCCAAAATCTGGATACTTGAGCCAGTCATCAAAATAGCCCGCAGGCACAGGTTGTGCCATGTACGAATTGATTTCATCATGGTTTTCTGGGAGTCCAATGTCCTGCCATGATATCTTTCCTTTCATACCACCAGCCCTACCTGCCTTCTCAAAGATGCTTTTTGGTAGAAAATAGTTTCCAAAATCGACTTTTGGGTCCGTACTGAAATACAGATGGACATGATAACCCACCTCTAGTTTTTCCCGTAGTTCGACCCTGTAGCCATATTTCGTGTCAAATGTCGAATTTAGGTTGTTAATGCACACCTAGAGTATATATTCTTTGTGAGCGATATCACAGTCTGCATGCCATTTTGCGCAGAAGATTTGGCGGCACATTGGACTTACCAACGGGTCTTCTTCGGCATGAGGCGCCACAGTCACCAAGCGACCTCCAGGCTTCAAGTGCCGAGATATATTCTCAAAGATAGCGGTCATCACTGCCTCATCCGCAGAGTAATTCAGTAACCAGGCGGCGAACACAAGATCAAATTGTCCCGTTCCAACATCGAACGGTTGCGCGCAGTCTTTGACCATGAATTCACACTTTGATGCGTCGGCTGACTTGGAGAACTCGGCTTGTGCAATGTCGATCATTCCTTGAGAGATGTCCACTGCAGCAATTGAGGTAGCACCCCAATTAAGTAGATGTCGTGTGAAGAACCCTGTGCCACATGCCATCTCCAGAACTTTGGCACCTTTGATATGTGGCGATAAGACACGTTCGACATTGATAACGATCGCGCGGGAGATGGGCAGGTCGTTCACGGCATCGTATTCACTCGATATCGAATTGTACTGTGTCGATGAGAAATGTGCCATCTTGAGCACAAATTCCCGAGGCGTTAACTGCAGGGATGAATCATCTGTGCTTATCAAGAGGATGGAAAGAATTGGCACCGTGACATTCGATGATGACAACGAGGTACATCAGCCCACTGACGTCGGAGGACAAGCTGGTGGCTCTTTTGCTCCTCCGTAGAAACCCATCACACGCATCCACCTTTATTCTCCCTGACTTAGGCACACGTAGATACCTGTGTAGGCACGGAAGACTTGAACCAACTCATCAATTGAAAGGCACAATGGAGATCTGGCGACGACAAACCTTTCACGCACAGATTCAATGATCCACTACACTCCTTTGAATGCTTGTTGCCCGCTAGAGAGCGTACGCAATATCAGAGTTCACTCCAGTACGGCCCGCGAAGGCCTCCCTCCCATGTAAGGGCTAGGGCGTACGAGGTAATTACCAATTAATACCTTAGAGTATTTCCAGGTTCCGATCTCGGTGCTCAGTTGATATGACGACCGAAAGACCACCTTTCGTGGCCATGGAGTCTAGATAAGCATGAGAAACGACAAATCGCAAGGTTTCGCCAAGTTGAAGCAGACCCTCGATAGGCGAGATGCAGTCACTAATTAACTAACGTGGTGGAATCTTCCAACAGGAGAGAAAATGTGGTGTTGGATGGCTCATCCTCAATCAGGTTGTAGCAGAGGCAAGCTAAGCGCCCCCTAGCCGATTATTCAGCGATACTTAAGAGTAAGCTCGTGGTAATCATCTACATCCGAGTGAGATTTGTGTGCATGAATTTGTTCAAGTTTGTTTGACTTTGTCTCCTCTCTACATAGGGGGTGATCTCAAGATTCAAACCCCGGATGGCTCCCTCCCTGCCTACCGTGGCAGTTATTGGGTTGGGTAAGTATACCAATACCCGATCAGCGAAGTATAACTGTGCGCTAGCGCTGATATCTTCCGTTAGGCGCACTTGGAATTGTCGCTTTAAAGAATCTCCTTGAGCAGGACTTTAAGGTCACCGGGTTCGAGAAGAATAGATATATTGGAGGCCTCTGGAAGTTCACGGAAGCAACTCAGACATCTGCAATAGAATGTAAGGCTGTTGCAAGTGATCAGAGGACTGAAGGCTGATTTTGGCCCAGCCACTGTTGCAAACATATCGAAGGAGAGAGTTAGATACGCTTACATTGAGTGTGATGATGTAATTAACCTTTCCAGGGCTGTTTCACGGATTTTCCGTTCCCAGATGGTACTCACTGCCTGCTGGGCCATATGAGCGTCCCTTGCAACTGACAATATGTAGATGTCCCATCACATCCTACCGCAACCCAGGTGCAGGAATACTTGGAGAATTACGCAAAGCATTTCAAGCTCAATGATCATTTTCGTTTGAAGACCGAAGTCACCAGAGTGACCCGCGACAAGGACAAGCAGAAATGGATCATCACCTTTAAAACCCCAGAGGGCAAGGAGGTAGAGGAAAGCTTTGACAAGGTGCTCGTTGCAAACGGGACCAACAATCTTCCGAAAATCCCTGTGTTGACTGGGCAAGATAACTTCAAAGGCGAGATATTGCATTCCATGAATTTCAAGAGGTAAGGTTGACCTATCAAGAATTTGAGTGAATGCTTGTCACTGACTTCGGTCATGCCTTACAGGCCGACAAATTTCAAAGGGAAGAAAGTTGTAGTAGTGGGAATTGGGAACACCGCGGCCGACACAGCAACTGCCCTTTGCGGAGTTGCATCGAAGGTGTTCCTGTCACACAACCATGGCGCCCTTGTGGTAAGTCCGTTGTCTTCATTCCCTGGTCATGATTAATGGCTATTTCAGCTTCCGCGGAAGATGCCGACTGGGGAAATCCTTGACCAGGGGGTCACATATCGAATGATGATGATTCAATATACGATGGCAAAATGGGCGCCTAACTTCGCTGAAAACTTCGGCAACAAGTATGTGAAGAAGCGTCAAGATGCGGCATTCGACATCAAACCAGAGTGGAATCTTGATTCTCCATCTATGATTCACACTTTACCTATCTTGTCGGACACCCTCATTCCAGAGCTTCATAACGGCAGGATCGATTCAGTGGCTGGTCTCAAAAAAGTCACTGGAAGTAATCAGGTGGAGCTCGACGATGGAACTGTCATCGAAGCTGATGCCATCATCTGGTGCACCGGGTACCTCTGGAAATACGCTCTCTTGGGGGAATACGATCCCACGCTGACCTCTGCTGACGGATACATCCCAATGATTACCGGGAAAGCAGGTCCAAATCAAATATCTTTCCCTAGACTATATCGCAACGTTTTATCCCTGGATCATCCGGAGAGTCTCGCATTCGCTGGAGTGGCGGCATTCCACACTCCCATTTTCGTGAGCTGGGACTTAGCATCCATGGCAATCGCTCAGTATTGGAAGAAGCCTGGGCTAATGCCGTCCAGGGAAGAGATGCTCCTTTCATATAAAAATCACATGGCTTGGGCGAACGGAATTCTCGAGCATGGCAAGCTAGATCAAAGGTTCGTCAAAGGCCAGGAATGGACCGAGTGGGCTGAGAAAGCAGCCGGCGTCCGCGTGGCAGAGCACCTCGGTTATGGATTAAGCGGTTGGAAGTTCTGGTATGAGGATAAGACACTATGCAAGATGTTGATGGATGGCATCTATAGCCCTCATATCTTTCGTTTGTTTGAAAGCGACGGGAGAAAAGCATGGAAAGGTGCTCGTGCGGAGATCGAGAAGGTCAATAAAAGCGTCCAACAACGAATGGTAACAGGCAAAGATGACTCCTCATAAATATGGTATGAACAGCCTGCTATTAGTGAAACTCAAGGAACGAAAGAAGGCATAGATCTACCGTTAGACCCAATCATACGAGCTGATCTGGTTGCTTTGTCAAGCGGTATTTGGTTAGCGCATGTGAATGCTGCGGGTTTTCCATCGCGGATCTCTCGGCTGAAACAAGAATATTTCCCAAAGGGGACACAACTTTGAAACTGTGGCATGAGGGATTTCCCTTTCAAGATCCGACTGATAGGCATCACGACACAAAAGGCCAGAACTTACGAGGCTTCTGAAGAGAAGGAAGCTGGGTGAAGCTGAATACTGGGGAACAAGGCCCCCCGTCTGCCTAACGAACGGTGTGATTGGGGGCTGGGTCGTTTCTTTGAAAATGCATATCAGTGAATTTAGCTAGTGTTTACGGGCAAGATGACGAGGCCTTCTTCCATGGATTTCGTGATCGTTAATATATGATCGAAACTCCGACTTGTGGACAGTCATCCACGGATTTTCGCTGCCTTCTGGAGACGATCTTGCATACTTACACAGGGTCACAGAGATATACTGTGTTCTAATCAAAGTACTCCACGTACGATGGCCGCTTCAGAAGCCAAGGTGGCTGTAGTAGGGGTGAGTTCTATAACAGCCCATGATTTCAAGGAATGCGACAACCGCTGACTAGCCACAGCCCAATGGAGCTCTGGGTATACCGGTCATTAAGCAATTACTCGCAGCTGGGCATTGTCTCACGCTGATGACCCGAGATGCAGCCAAGACAGAACAAGTGATAGGCTCTCATGTCTCAGCAGACGACAAAGTCAAGGTAAAAATAGAGGAGGTGGACTTTTTATCGGGCAGATCCCTCGCCCCAACGTTGAGAGGCCATGACAGCGTGGTGGTTCTCACTGCCCGGGACGAGTTAGAGCCACAGAAGCAAATCATCGATGCGGCAATCGAAGCGGGCGTTGAACAAATCATCCCTTCTGCGTTTGGGGTCGATTCAACCATTCCAGAAGTCCATGCCAATCCTAGTATAGCAAACAAAGTCAAGATGGAAGATTACCTGTTCTCAAAGATCCCAAATCCTGACACGAATACGAGCTATACCATCATCCAGACTGGCTTGTTCTTGGATTGGGCACTGGGTATTATCAATATTCCTGTCAACATTCTCGGGAAGGGGGACAAGCCGACCCTATTGTTTGACAACGGTGATGTGAAGATCAGCTCGACTCATAGGGATGACATTGCGAGGGCAGTTGCAACCTCGGTTGGGTATCGCAAAGATGAAAGGTTCAAGAACAAAATGCTTTTCACTAACACATTTTCCGGGACACAGAATGAGTTCATCGCTTGCGCTAAAGCACTAGAGCCTGAAAAACCCTGGCCGATGATTAAGGTCGATACAGCGGAAGCAGCAAAGAAGAGCCAAGAGGCATTGGACGCGGGAGATTCGTCCCCGGCCGCTTTGCGAGGCTTCATGTTGAGAAATTCCTTTGGAGATGGTCTTGGATTCTTCTCTAAAGTTGACAATGAACTGCTCGGTATCAAGGAGAGGGATACTGAGTATCTCACCGAGCTTTTGGCCGAATTCCTAGGCAGGTAGTCAACTTTTTGCCAATCAGGATCCCGTAGGGACTTGAACAATGAATATTCAAATTAAGAATGACAAAAGCATGAGACCTCTGTCTAAGAAGAACGGGTTTTGACATGTTCACTCCTCGACCTTAGTCGAACTTCAGGATAGAGCTTGAAGTCAGGGCAGACAATATTCCACAAAGGGAGGTTCCTACGACCTTGGGTATCATTATTGAAATGCTTCATCATTCGGCCGTAATAGTAGCCTAGTATCAACAAGGTGATTGATAATCCAAATGTGGATATATTATCATTTGCTGGTGGTTGAGGTCCATCGACCTGGTGGCAAGGCTGTGATGGAAAGGGGAGCCGACTGTGATATCGGTAAACTGACCTACCAAACCTAACTATTGGCGAGATTAGGGGCACAAGAGAAGAATGACTTGGTGCCAACAGACTCACCATCATCGTTAAGGGTCCGAGAGCCTGTCAATAACGATCTGTGTCTTTGCACGGGTAAATACCTCTACGACCAGTCAAGTCGAGGAAGCTTGCAAGGGGGCCGCTCCAAGCGACCTTCTAAATTCAGTACTCCATATTCAGCCAGAGTCGATATCGCTTCTCGAAGGCCTGCTTCTGCTAAACGATGAACTGAATCGAAGCGCCCCGTGCCAGCCGACGGTTTCAGTTCCCGGTCCTCGAGGTTTCTTCCAAGGTGCGACACCCGGAACTTGCTTAATTGAATGGCTCCTTTCTCCCTTGTTCCTACCTTCGGAAGTTTCTGGAACAACAGGTCATCCTGACTGAGATGATCAAAGACCGTCGATAAATCAAGCAAAAATGGCCGTTGTCAAATCAACAATTAGCCGTCGCTAATATTTGGACTCAACCCCAGGATTCAGTGCTTGGCTTTAGCGGGGTTGGAGTCCCCTACTAGTATTTCTTACAACGTCACCAGGTCACGCCATATCAACAACGACAAGGTTCGAAGGTTTATATGTCCCACCTCCCAAACCTTCTTTACAGCCACTTACCAACCACCTCTTCATTTGCCGACAGGGAGATGGAGTGACCCTGCAAGGACTTTGGAAGTTATCATCACACCAGCACAGCGAGAGCCAAGAAAATTCCCCGGACACCGCTGTCCAGTGGAGGAGCCTCAAAGGCCTGTCAATGACATTCCTCCACGCAGCGTCTACCCCTTTCCAGCAAAAGGCTAGCGTTTGCGGAGATGATCCTCAAAACCTACTCGGTGCTGGTTCCTTGCCAGACTATACTGCAACACTGCACCGTCATGATAATCAGAAGCCAACCATGTGCACACTAAACGTTGTGCAATCATGCAACCGACCTTCCCCTGTCTGCACAGAGGTAGTAACCAAAACTTCCGCACCCCCAGCTTCGAGAAGCCCACGGCAGATAGGATCAAAGGGCTCCCAAGGCTCCGCTCGATACACGAACGAAGAACGCGGGGTGCCAATCTCTTCAAGAGTCGCTAATGGTCTTCGTTGATAGATCACAAAATGTCGATCCTACAAAAAGGCCAACGTCTCCCGCGTCTGTCCAGCGATTCACCTCTGTTCATATTTTCCTTGTTCCTTCTCACTCTTCTTGCCTACTTCTGTTTCTGCAATCTTAACATCAGCGGACTCAGGAAACAGCTAGGATGGGGTTCAATAAGATGTTTTCGAAGAGATCGTCCCTTCGTACCAAGAACACCGACATTACTGTCGCTGCTCAACTTACATTACGTCAGTCGTTATGGCCGTTGAGTATTGTGACAGTCTTGTTCTTCCTCTGGGGATTTGCTTATGGGCTACTCGATACCCTTAACAAACACTTCCAGAACACTCTCGGCATCACAAGGACCAGATCCTCGGGGCTCCAGGCAGCCTACTTTGGTGCCTATCCCCTCGCATCGCTGGGCTATGCCAATTGGATGCTGAGACATTGGGGCTACAAATCCGTCTTCATCTTTGGTCTCTGCCTCTACGGAATTGGTGCCTTGATGATGTGGCCCGCTGGTGTCTATCGTTCCTTCGGCGGATTCTGTGGAGCTACTTTCATCATTGGTTCCGGTCTGGGTTCCTTGGAAACCGCTGCCAATCCCTATCTTGCAGTGTGTGGGCCACCTCGATATGCAGAGATTCGCATCAATTTTGCTCAAGCATTCAACGCGGTAAGTACAGCCCTACTTGATAGGACCTAGAGCAAACTGACAATCATTGCCAGGTCGGAACCGTAGTTGGACCGGTGCTGGGCTCATACGTCTTCTTCGTGTCTACAGAAGACAGCGTAGCAGCCCTCAAGAACGTGCAATGGGTCTACCTGGGAATCGCAATATTCGTATTCATCCTGGCATTCGTGTTCTACATATCCTACATCCCGGAAATCACGGACGCCGATATGGAGTTCCAAGTCAAAGAGACGCACGTGGAGGGCTCTGACCTCCCCTTCCGCAAACAATACCGAGTCTTCCACGCCGCATTCGCACAGTTCACGTACTGCGGCGCACAGGTGGCCGTCGCGAGCTACTTCATCAACTACGTGGTCGAGACGCGGCCGGGGACGAGCAGCGCATTAGGCGCCAAGTTCCTCGCCGGCGCGCAGGGCGCCTTCACCATTGGCCGCTTCTCGGGAACGCTGTTCATGCACTACCTGCGCCCTCGCTGGGTGTTCCTTGTGTACCTCACCGGCGTGGTCATCTTCCTAGGCGCTGCTGTCGGGACGAGGAATAATACAGGCTTGTCGATGATGTTTATTGTCCTCTTTTTCGAGAGCGTCTGTTTCCCCACTATCGTCGCACTTGGGATCCGTGGGTTGGGCCGCCATTATAAGAGGGGCTCTGGTTTGATCGTAGGAGGTGTCATTGGTGGTGCCTGCGTCCCGGCGCTGACTGGCAAAGTCGCTGATATCCATAACGACACTGGAATCGCGATGGTGGTTCCTGAGATGGTGAGTCCACCCTTTGCCACCCCTTCCTTTCCCGATCCGCTAACGCAACGCTTACAGTTCATGGTCGCGTCCCTAACGTACGCATTGTGCGTGAATTTTGTGGCCTACTACCGCGTACCCGCGGACCTGGTGGGCGACAGCTCGATTGGCATCACGAACACGGGCTCAAACTCGGACGAGGAGAAGAACGTTCACGCGGACTCTGATGGCCGGATCATGGATGGCGCGCAGGTCTTGGAGGTCGAGAAGCTTGAGGCGAGAGGGGTTGTGCATTGATTGAGTGGGGACCGACTGGGTGATTTGGAGCCTTGTCGTAGTCGGTGGCGGAAACTTATGTGGCGGGCGTTGTAGTTGTTTGTTATGTGCATTTTGCCCCGCCTAGATCAAATGACTGAGTACTGGGCTGGAAGGGCCCATGGCTCATGGTGGGTAGTAGAAAGCAAGGAAGGGGTTAGAAGGAACGAGAGTAATGATATGTTGACTTGAAGCATGACAGACCTACGCACAAAGTAGAAAGGGGCAGGCCCTGGATATCTTGAACCCAGCCTGACTCTCTAGGCGCGATTGAACAAATGAAACGTTCTAGTTCATGTAGATACTTAGAAGCCCGAAATATCGAGTCCTTCATCCCTGGCCAAGGGGAAAACTATCTTTTTGCTGGAGACTGTACCTCCTCACTGCTATTATACCCATATCACTATCATGTCATATCAGATCTGCATTAGACTCGCAAATCAATGTCACAAAGCCAAACCCCTGGCACCCTTCGTCCAGCGATACAGCGACAGCGCCCGCCGCCTCGCGATAATCTCCTCCTCACTGGTGGGGCCCGCGCTCCTCACACTATACAGCGTCGACCTGAGGACCTTGCGAAAGCGCTTCTGGAACTCCGTATTCAAGGTAACGACACAGACCTCGTGGGCACGGATGATTGTCTCGCACGCCTTCTCAACGGACTCGTTGGGCCCCAGCTGCGGCATGCGGTCTGCGAACAGGAGCAGGATGAAGCTGCCGTGAAGCAGGTAGATGCCGAACAGGTACGGCATGAACGTGAGTTCTGGATCGCGCCTCAGGATTTGCGAGACGGCCTCTGAAGCTGCGATTGCGTGGAACGCGCATTTCATGAACTCCGCGGTGGTTATCCATCCGTCGTCGTTCTCGAGCATGGACACGGCGTCCCATTTGCCGTGGAGGAGCACGTGGAGCACGTGTAGGATGAAGGTCGCGTAGGCGATTACCAGTTGGGCTTGGGTGTGGGATTTGGATCTTCGTTGAGTGGAGATGGACTCTTGTTGTGCTGTCGCGTGCCCGCCACCGCCCCCGCCATCGTTTGGACTCGGGGTTAGGAGCTCACCCGCCGGTGTACTTCCGTCGGGCCTTTCAAGCTCGTAGCGATTGGCCAGGTCTGTCACACTTCTGGCACAGTTCGCTAACAGAGTCTCGATTGAAGAGGTGGCAGGTCGTTCGTCAAGGGACCCAAGCCGCGGATGGTTCTTGAGATGGTGGACGAGGTTGATGTCACCGAGAATAGCCATCAAGGGTAAGAAGTACTCGAAGAAGCCAATCCCAGTGACCGTGGTACTGGGGCCGTATGTTCGTCGGGTCAGTACTTCCAATGGAACGCTTTCCAGATTATCCCACATATCATCAGGGAGCGGACTAAAAACGTCAATCTCATCGTCCGAGATGGCCATGGTGGCGTTAAATGAGAGGGCGAGGTGTCGGTCCAAAACGTACACTAGCCAGAAAACTCGGCGTCGCTCTTCCTGAGCTTCAATGCTTGCCATGGTCTCTATCTCCTGGGGTCTGTGGGTTGCGCACGAAATCTTCACGCAGGTTGCGTTGGACCCATTACACTTTTCATCTTGCCGGCCAAGCCCTAGACTCTGAGCAGACCTCAAAGCTTTACTCCACCATGGAATGCAGTCGGTCTTGAAGTCGCCTCCAGACACGACGATGCTTAGCAGTACGAATGTGAGCACATCATCAATCAATTGAGCCGGTGGCTCGGTTTCACGACCGTGAAATGCATTGTTGCCTGAATCTTGCCTGAAACAGTCCTGCTGATAGACCAGGTGGCCCCCTAAATCTGGTCAGTACGTCGAAGAAACCATGGACCTCCGTCATATGTTGTTTTGGTATCATACCTGGAGCCCTGTGCCAATGATCTCTGTCCCTCTTCTCCAATAATTCCATCCACAACCTACGCAAAGCGTCGCATATTCGGGGTCTTGATCCAGGTATCAGAAGCACAGCAATGTCCGCTGTCTGCGCACTAACCCACATCATTGTAACGAGAAGAGCCGGGGTTGTTGGGCGAGGCTTGGTTGGGTGCAGCAATGATTGCTTTCTGAGCACGTGAGTCAGCACATAGGGGGATGCTACCCGGAATAGTGAGCTGCCAGCTTCATCGAAATAGAACTCCAATAGTTCGCAGGCCTCATCCGGCCCAATTATGCCCTCGAGTAGGGGTAGCACAGGCTCCAGGCATTTCAATGGACTTCGGTACCAGCTTGGGTCTCTCAAACCAATGGGACGAAGACTTGACACGGATGCGGCACCTAAAGATTGGCGTTCGCGTGGTAAGCTAGCCAGTTGGGTATCTGTAGGTAGGGGCGGACTGAGAACACTGCTGATGTCTTGCATGAATTGGCTCGTCCGGCGGGGAAGCTCTGGGGGTGAATCAACAACAGAGGTTGCAATAACCTGTGCGTTATTCACATCCTTATCACTTCCAGTTGGCTGAACCACGGTCTCGTAAGAATCATGCCGGTACTGCAAATACGGCGGTCGAGGCTGTAAGTTTCCACTATCGAGGCTTTCATGACCCTCGTTGAAGGTAGGGACTGGATTGCTAGTCTCGGGCTGGTCGTGTAGATGCCTTTCGGAGTAACCAAGGTCATAATCTACCTGCTGGTCGTCTGCAAGAGATTCATCGTGGATGTTTACTCCATTGGTGCTGTCTGCTCTCATGCTAGGCTTCCGACCCCTTTTCCGAATATCTCTGATATAGTGGCATTCATGGTCGTATTCTAATAGCAGCCGGCTGTCAGAATTGCTTCATCGGCTTGATTAATGCATCCGTAATCCAGCATGCTTACCTCGACAACGTCGACTTCAAGGCGAACGGAAACCATCAGCTCGATTCCTTTGATCTGAATGCATCTTGCAGCTCGCTTACCAGGGAAGGTCTCCGTCACACCGTACTCTGAGGCTGCTGCATTTATCGCATGCTCTTCTCGTTCTCTTACGAGGTCTGGGAGCTGTCGCCGTTGGCATTGAATTCGTTTGGCTCAGTGGAGTCGAAGGAGCCGGAGGCTCCATGCTGGACCACTGGCCTTGAAAGCCAAAACCCTGAGAGAATGCGGGGATAAATCCGCTGGGTAATTCAGGTGTGAACGAGGAGCTCGCTGCTTAGCACTACTCGTAGGTAGCATCGCGGGTGGAGATTGAAGTTCTGGGATGGCGATTGTCGTTGTTGATATTAAATCATCCGCCGGGTTAAATTGCTCTGGACCCCACCTGCCAAGATGTCACATTGAGCCTCGAGATCTCAGCCTGTTTGCCGCTTGCTATTGGATCCCCCACTATCCATTTAGCCACGACAACTCATCCAGCCGAGCAACCGTCCAGCACTTGGCCTTTGCTAAGTGCTTTAGGTTCTGCGTAGTTTACTGGTGCTGCTCTGTTCGCATTCTCCCCCATTCGGGACGCTTATACGGGTTTTGGAAGCTCGTCCAAGCCACAATGAACGAGCCTACATCCCGTGTTAGCTGTTGCCACATTCACCAAGGCCTAGAATTCTTGTGATGAGGGCAAACATCTTCTCACGTAACCACTATTCGGTGCCTGCTGAAGCCGCAAGGAGATGGGGGGGAGTGGGCGTTCACAAATGTGTGGCTACGACATCAGCACCCAAGTGCATGGTATCATTAGGGAAATATCATTCAACACTGATTATGGAACAATTCTTTCAGTTGGAAGCCATAGTCTTATCGCCTCGATCAAACGTAGATGATAGAAATACTCTATAGACGGCTAACAGGATTTAGACTCCCCGAAGTTGTTCCCTGGCTGCTACCAGCATCCTGACCTTGCTGTCCGTGACCAACTCCGTTCGATCTGACGACAGGACGCTCGGAGAAGTCGAAATCCAACCAGGACCCCAGGATCTTTCTGACACCCTCGTAGAGCCTGGCGTCTCGTTTCACCGCCTCAACATCGAGAGTATGGGATTGATCGAATCCGACACTGTGGGAGGCTGAATTATCAGACTCGGCTGTTTCTTTACGGCGGAGGACTTTTCGCGCGGTGGCGACGTTCTCCTCCAGATCTGATATCGAACCGATCCCCGTGATCGTTGTGATCGTGTACCCTGGGCTCGAATTTTGTTGAGCCTTTGCGATAGCAAAACGCAAAGCTAGCGATGAAAGTACGTCGCCTTGGGATTCGACCCATTCAGCTGCTCTTTGAGCCGCCGCCCGTAATTCCGGAGGCGCTGGATGCCAGTTCCCAAGGGCGCCAAGGGGAACGCCTCCTTTCCTCAGTAAGCCGGCACCCAAGGGGCTTGAACTACATACGGCCCTGACGCCAGCTTTTTGCAGAGCACTCAAGCCTTTTCGTTCAAGTTGCGTGTTTTGCAGTGTGAGCTGCGCCCAGACCTGGACCATGTCGAGCGGCCGGCCATATTTGAGAAGGATCCTCTGAGATGCCTCGACAAGGATGTCGATGCTATAGCCTGAGATGCCGACACATCGAACGACCCCCGACTCCGATAATTCAAACAGCGTGCCGACTGCTTCGATGACCTCCTCGATGCTGACGAACTCAACGTCATGACAGAAGACCACGTCGAGATAGTCGGTCCCAAAACGATGCAGCGACCGAGCTATTGATTTCCTGATCCAGGCGGGGGAATAATCGAACTTCTTCTCCGTGATCCTGCCGGCCTTCGTGATCAGGATGTAATCGCTCCTTTGATATTTTGTCGTGATATCGGGATGACAGAGTGCTGCGCCCATTATCTGCTCCGAAGGCTCGTAGTACGGTGAGGTGTCGATAGCCCTCACACCGAGGTCGAGGGCGCCCTTGATTATCTCTACGGCAGGCAACGCTTCTGGGTTGGAATTCAGTTGATAGCTGAACCCAGCTCCCCCCATGATAAGTGGAGGGAGACGAGCCAGCACCGCCTCAGCTTCGGCCGACCGAGTCACCGCCATCGCTGGTGATCGGAGAATGTGATGGTTTACCTCGCAGGCTGGTTTTCAGTCCTTACTTTCGTGAAAAGATATATCGAATTGAATGGATATCACACAGTTCCTGCCTGAAAGTATGCGCCACAGGAATTATGCTTGAGCTTTTGCTATCAAAGTCCTGTAAAAAAACTGGGATTGGTGATATCGGCAGATCTTTGGCTGCTCCAAACTTGAAAGGCAGAACTCTGGCCGCTCCGTGGCACTATGTCCGCGCGTGTGTAGTGCGTATACCGTCCATAATATGACCTCGGACCCAAGGCTACTGAAAACCCCCGTGGTCCGCTATCTAGATGCTGAAGAGGATATTCCCGGAACGCGTAGTATCAGTGTTTGATCCCAACACACAATGCCGTCGGCTATTTTGCTCGGAGGCTGACCAAAAAGTGAATTAGCATTATACTCGGATCGGCATCTGACTAGATTTAGAATTTCCCCAATTGTGGCTTGATTCCGGCTCGAAGCCGATGGGGTTAAACATTGTTGGTTCAATTCGGACACTTGATCTTTCAGATTGCAAGTTTTGGATTCTCGCTTCTCGCTGGTTGGGAAAATCGATAACATGCCAGCGCCTCAAAAAGGCTAAATACTTCACCCAAGATGAACGGTGGAGCATACTAACATGTTTTACACCATTCGTTTCCTGGGCTCGCTGGTTTTGGTTGCAGTGACCGCGCGTCAATGGGGATCCAGTGGCAGGCTTTGCCTTGATATCGCCAGGAGGTAGGTCTACGTCAAATCGTCGACTAAGTAAGATATCCTCATCAGATTTCAAGTGAAGCTTGAGAAAATGGAGAAGAAGCCTAAGCCACCACCTCCTCCTCCAAAACCCAAAGCGCTCTCTTCCCAGGTGTTGGCAGAGCCAGCGAGTACAAGAAACACCAAAAGAGGATTGGGCTGGCCTTGGAATGAGCCTGCAAGCCATTTCGCTCTGTACCAACCGTATATAACCTCCGGCAAGGTCACATGGCTTTTCAACTGGGAAGTCTGGGTACCAGACTCAATCCCTCAGCAACTCGAGTGGATCCCCTGCGTACGCACACCGGCAAACGTGAAGGACGTTGACCCGTTCCTCAGCGACATCATTTACAACCGCGGCTTCAAGACGTCAGTACTGTTAGGCTTCAACGAGCCGGAGATCCCAGAGCAGGCGAACATGACACCCGAGCAGGCGGTTGAGCTGTGGAAGCAGGTCGTGCTCCCTGCGAAAGCGAAATTTGGTTTCCAGCTTGGTAGCCCGGGGATGAGCAGCGATGTTGGGCGGAGTAAGCCTTGGCTCAATTCTTTCTTGTCACAGCTGGCCGGGCAAGATGACATTGATTTCCTCGTCGTGCACTGGTATGGACTGTTTTTTAACGACATGCGCGTTTTCCTCGAGGATATGCATGCCTCTTATGGCTTACCGATCTGGGTGAACGAGTTCGCGTGTGTCCGCATGGGCGAGGGCGATGCTACTATCCCGGAGGTGACGGCCTTTATCAGAGATGCTTTACCGTGGCTAGATGCTTGTCCGTGGATTCAGCGATATGCCTACTTTGGCAATCACGACGTCGGCTCCTGGGTCGGCAGGGCTAGCAACTTTACCGAATCTTCAGGAGGACAGAATGACCAATTGACGAGCGTAGGAAGGCTTTATTGTGAATTATGATAAATAAAGGCACGTGTAGTAGTCTTTTGGGATAGGCTATGGATGGGTGCTTTCTAACAGAACTTGAAGGTCTAGAAAATTGTTCACTCCGGTAAAATATAATTGTCTATTGTCGTCTAAAGTATTCTTGTGTACTCTTACCTCAAGCACGATCATCGGCCTCTAACTATGTGGGCGAGGTAGTTACCCTACAACCAGCCTTAAGCCCCTTCTAGGAGATCACCCAACTCATCAACATAGTACGCTGGTCGCGTGTCACCCTCAAGGAAATCTTGCTTGGTGCTGACACCAGTCAAGACTCCCAGGGTGCCCCCAAGCTTTCCTTCGAGACCAAATTTGATATCGGTGTTAGCACGATCACCAACCATAACAGCCCTACTCCGGTCGAATTGGAATTTGCCCTCAATGGCATCCATCATCGCCTGGTTGGGCTTTCCAAATGCCATGGGCTGCTGGCCTCCAAGCATGTATATCAAGGGTGCGGACATGCTTCCAGCGCCGGGGAACAGCGCCCCAGCAGAGGGAAGTGTTGAGTCCACATTTGTGGCGAGGAATATGGCGCCGCGCTTGATGTAGTGGTAGGCAAAACACATCTTCAGGTAGTTGAAGTGGAAATCTAGCCCGACGAGGACCACGCCCACGTCGGGGTCCAGGACTGAAGGATCGCCCGCAGCCAGTAGTTTGTAGTCCTCTGGAGTGACGTCTCGTCTGTAGGCAGGGTCTGTGCCGCCAATGTGCGGGACAGCCTCGGAGTCCAGCTCAACCTCAATTCCCTTCTCACCGATCACAAAGACCTTGTTTCTCTTCTTCAACTCGGGATGCGACTGCGGCAGGATCCTAGAGATGTAGATGCTTGCAGAGTATGAGGAGCCAAAGACTTCCTCGGCGGTGGCGGGGATCCCCATGCTTTCCAGCTTCTTTCTGTATTCTTCTCGGGACTTGGTGGAGTTGTTGGTCACGAACACTACCCGCTTGTTCTTCTTGCGCAGCATCTCGAGGGTCGGCACGCTCCCCGGGAACAAATGGTCGCCAGACCAGAGGACGCCATCGCAGTCAAATAGGAAGACCTGTGCTTCGGTATTAGTTCATCGCTCTTAGGTGGGAGAAGAAGTGCATGGGTTGGGTGTGGTTCGAGGTTGTGGAGAAATGACGGACATCATACTTGTCGATAAATTGCTTTAATCCGTCCTTGTCGCCCTTGAGGTACACTGGGGCTGACATGGTGTCGGCTATGAGATTGCTGAAGAGAAAAAATGTTGGGCTTGGAGAAATAAGTGGCTTTATGTCGTCCAGTGCCGAACTCGGCGGTGATATAACGCTTTCGCAGCTACTACTATGGTACTACTGTAGATACCTCATGCTTGGTACTTAATGTGCTATCATCAGGCAATGTTGATTCAAGGGCTATAGTTACTGAGAGTGTCCCGTGGTTCTCAATGGTCTTCGATGTGGCAAATAAATGATGTATATACCTAGGTACCTAGGTTGTACCCAAGTGGTCAGTAAAGTTGTCTCGGAATCTGCCAGGAGCATTTCCATGGGGCACCTCATTCAAATTATGGAGGTCGCTGTCGCCGTTGCCAACCTCACGGGTGCATCTCGGCCCATTTACCATACACCGAGCTGCTACTCCATTGCTCGTTATACAACCTCTGTGGGGATTAAAGGGCGGATTGTGCATGTGTTCTCGTGGAGTAGCCATGAAGTGCACAAACAATTCCATCGGAACCGCACACTGACTCGATCTGTCCATATCTGCTTCCGTTGTTACAATGCGCCCACAGGGAGCCGGTGGGCGCACCAGCACGCACCCAATCATTGTCATCCAACTCGATCAATCAACCAAGATGGTTTTCTCGAGAGATGAGTAGTGTTGGAAAAAGCTACTGAACAGACGAATTGCATGGTGCACATCATCAGCGCCACCAGTTTCACGGCAACTATGCATCGATAGCTGCGGGTTCCCAAGATCGAGGGTACGTGCACCAAGATGGGCAGACAGCATCGGTCCAATTGTGCTTCCACAGCTTGAATCATTCCGTACCACAAACAGTTGCAATGGTACACCCTCAGGATCGGTATCGATGATTTTTGCTGCCTTTCGAGCAACCTCCTGAAGCAACACAATGCCTGGGGAGTTTGTGGCATACCGGGCGTTTGCATTGATCTTGATGACTGGACCTTGATTCATTTCTGGTCGGTGGTCACTTTCGTATTTCACGCCATAATTGGGGTTGACTGAGTGAGCCATATCTGCCGAAAGCAAAAATGAACTGGACAGACTCTGCTCATAGGCAGTCGAAAACTCAGGTTCGCCTGCATGATCATATGACTCCTCAGATCCATCCTCAGCAAAGATTGAAGCTGGCAAGACGGACAGTCGGCGAATGATAGCCGGAAGCATCACCGAAAATGCACCTTGAGCCGTCATACTTCCAATTTCTTCATGATCAAAACAGGCAACTAGGCGAATCGATGATTCATCATCTAAAGCAGACGGGGAGCGTAAAGAGTCAATCAGTCCCATAGTAGCACAATAGGTCTGATTGAGATTGTCGAGTCTCGCGGAGAAGATGAATTCGTCACTCAAGCCTCCTAGAACAGCCTTTTGTGTATCGTAGAGCACAAGTTCGAAATCCACAACACTTTCAGGAGTGACTGCCGCGTCAGCAGCAATGAGCTCGACGATATGAGGATGATGTCGTGTAGTAAGAGCCTTTAGCGGAGTGAATGGCTTGTTCTCGTCTTCGGCCTCGTCACTTGAGTTTTTGTGTTTCTTCTCATCCTGACGCTTCAGTTCGGCTGATACTAGGCCAGCAATGGGGAATAGCTGAGTTTCTTTGTTGAAGGAAAAGGTCTCCTGGCGGTCAAGATGGACAGCAAGGGTAGGGATGCGTAAGATAGGCTTGTCGATATGAACCAACTTTTGCACCACGTCGCCATCTTTCTCTCGGACCATGACCCTTCCTGCCAGGCCAAGGTCCCGATCGAACCACGTGTGCCAGAGTCCGCCACCATATGTCTCGACGCCAACTTGAAGGAAACCGTCGCCTTGTTTCTTGCTTACCGGCTTGATTCGCAAGCAGGGCGAGTCGGTGTGGGCGCCGATCATGGAAATGGGATTTCCTGGCTTCCATTTCTTGCCAATGGCGAATGCAACGACGGTAGAACCATTTCTCGTGAGGAAGTATTTACCACCTGGCCTTAATGCTAATGACCACGATTCTTTCTCCTGCGGGAGGAATTAACAATCTGCAAACGAAGTTTCAAAAGGCAATCATGTACTGACCTTGATCTCCTTGAAACCGACTTTGGTCAAGCGTTGCTTAACAGACTTGACAGCATGAAAGGGTGTCGGAGAGGCATTGACGAAGTCGAGGAAGTCGTTCGCAGCAACCTTGATGTTGACAGGAGCCATGTTGGAATATGATCGGGATGTGGGAGGCGACTTCAGGAGGAACCGCAGGAGCATGTACAAAGGATGAGGGGATATCGCCTTAACAAACACAAAAGGGCAACCGGCTGCCTTCTTGTGTTTGTGCAGACGCAGTCGTTTACCTGTTACGGGTACTCCGTATAACCCTCTCAATAGATGGGATGTTGCCGCAGATAAGGAATGCTGGTTGGCTAGCTGTTGATAGGTACAATGCAGAATCGCTCTCTGGCCCCCTCGGTCCTCGGTAGGAACCTATTTAGCTGAAAGGCATCTGGCTGAGCGACTGAATAGGTAATCCCTACCGGCTAGAGGTTAGTTAAAGATTAGGCAATGGTTAGGCGGTCTCGGAGTAAGCTTAGGCTTCCCCTCCAACCCATCGTCTTCGGCTCTTTCCAGCGCCTAGGGATTCTAGCCTCAGGGAGTTGCCAGGCTTGAGCCTTGCAGGCGCCCACAGCCTCTTGTGCGATCTGAAACATCACTTCCATCGAATCAGCTGGCTGATCTGCAAGCATCTTCAAAACACTCCAACCTCAAGGGGCAGTGAAACTCAATTGTTCCGAGACCCTTGCCGCCCAATACAACGCGTGGGTCGCGGGAAGTACCAGTACGGAGTACGGAGTACATTCATTGTTGTACCTGGACCAACTAGGGAGTAGTTGTAGGGAATCTGGAGTATTATCATTCTACATGCCAGAGCCCTGCAAGTGGTCAACTTTACGGCCGCGTAAAGTGTTTTTGTTGTGATTCCCTTTCGGGCTGGGAGCTTGTTGGCGTAGCTGGGGAGCTACAGACAACAATCATAGGATTGAATGAGCAGAACTACATTTGCAGAATGATAACATATCGTAGTAGATTACTATGCGAGTAGGACGATCAGGTATTGTTATTCTCCATCCCTTGATGAAACTTTATTGCTCTGGATGTAGTTGGAGTTGTAGTTGAAGTTGAAGTTGAAAACGGCGTGCCAAGACGTCCAGAAGGGGAGTTGGACCAGTGCGCGTGGCAGTCACCCGCAGTCGCTCCTCCCTGATGCTACCACTGCTCAACTGCTCTCAGTTAGTATTAACCCGCAACTGCGACCGCATCCCATAGTAAGGCGTGGCACTGCACTTCGCAACTCCGCCAACCACTGCATTTCAGTTCCGCAACTACACACTGCCTGCGCCATATCTTCAACATTCACCATCCTCCTCTACTCGCCTCACTCATCCTCTCGCTGTAGATCGTATCAACATTATGCCTTCATCATAAACATTGGGAAGCGGGCTTCTGGAAGTCGACCGCCACGTCGAATCGGAGCCACTGTCCCTACCTCTCGTCGACTTCACTGCCAGCTTCAGTCACTTTGGCTTCAGATACTCACTCAAAAAGGGATTTCCAGCTTACTGCACTATTATTCTCACTCCTGTCTCACTGCCTCTTCACCTCATTCTGAGTCGACCAGCGCCCCGGCCTTTCTCCCCGTTCAAACAACTCCCACGCCAACATGGCCGACAATCAGATCTCTTCTGACCTGATTAGCACTGCCGAACGCCCTCAAACCCCTTCTCTTCCCACACCAGTTGGATCCAAAACCCCTCCTACCATCTCTGCGAAACGGTTTTTAGATCGACCGGAAACCACCAGCGCCATCCAGAGAGCCACCGAAGCAATGGAAGCCGATGCTTTACAACGGAGATTGCGAGAGATTGAGAACGCTGGGAGGCCAAGAGACAGGACTCCAGGCCGAAGTCCTAGTCGTAAACGACAGCGAGTATATGGAGATCGGTGAGTGAGAAACAATGCTTGCGGAAATCTTATACTAATCGTCGCATTAGATTCATACCTAATAGAGACGGACAGGACCTGCAGGCAAGTTACAGTCTTCTGCATGATGACGGATCACCTGCGACTCCTTCAAGATCAAAGAAGAAGACCCCTCATGGCGAGCTACATTTCCAGAGAACCGAGGAAGCCAACAGAACATATTCAAAAGTCCTACGCAATGAACTCATGGGCGACACTGTCCCTCAAGACTTCCGATCAATATCACCAGACGAACTATTTGGCCGGCGACAGACACCTCCAGGTCAACCATCAGCCTCCTCCGTACCACCCGCTTCCATTACACCTACCACCCCTCACAAAAATATGTTCTCATATAAATCTCCTCAAAAGGTGATAGGATCTGGTCATCCAACACCCTCATCTAGAACTGGAAAACACCCTGGGATAATCAACCTAAATGCCAGGTCTGATCTATACTCTATCTCACCAATTAACTACTCCTCACAATCCATTTTACAAACACCCCGCAAACAGCCTCGTCCCATAGCCAAAGTTCCCTACAAAGTTTTGGATGCTCCTGAATTGGCTGATGATTTCTACTTGAACCTTGTAGACTGGGGTTCAGCCAACATCCTTGGTGTGGGCTTGGGCTCCTGCGTCTACATGTGGAACAGTGCCACTGGGAAGGTCACACAGCTCTGCAGGTTACCCGATAACGATCTGGTGACATCGGTGGCGTGGATTCAGCGTGGTTCCCATCTCGCCATTGGAACCCATAAAGGCTTTGTTCAAATCTACGATGCCGAAAAATCTAGGAGGTTACGAACCATGACAGGTCACTCTGCTCGTGTCGGCGCACTGGCTTGGAACGACCATATTTTGACATCGGGGTCAAGAGATCGCCTAATTTACCATAGAGATGTCCGAAGTCCCGATCAGTACTTACGCCGTTTGGCCGGCCACAAGCAGGAGGTCTGTGGGTTGCGATGGAATACCGAAGATGGCCAGCTTGCATCAGGCGGAAACGACAACAAGCTTTGTGTTTGGGACAAGCTTTCAGAAACACCGTTGTATCGATTCTCCAACCATGTAGCTGCAGTCAAAGCAATCGCTTGGAGCCCTCATCAACATCACCTTCTGGCTTCTGGTGGAGGAACTGCAGATCGATCCATTAAATTTTGGAATACCTCAAATGGAACCCTCGTCAAAGAGGTCGATACAGGAAGTCAAGTTTGCAACTTGGCCTGGAGCAAGAACAGTGATGAGATAGTCAGTACCCACGGCTACAGTCAAAACCAAATCGTGGTATGGAAGTATCCAAAGATGGAGCAAGTCGTCAGTCTGACTGGCCACACATACCGTGTTCTTTATTTGAGCGCAAGTCCAGACGGAACGACGGTTGTGACAGGAGCTGGAGATGAGACCCTTCGATTCTGGAGGATCTTTGGCAAGAAGGGTAATGAGGGAAGAAATAGTGATGGGATGTCAGGTGGTCGGTTGGGCGACTGGGGCTCGATTCGATAATGGCACGGAGGTCTTCCAAAGCAACCTCTTTCATCTCTCCTTCTCAACATCCACCCCTGATGATGTGAACTCGAGTTAACGAAACACGAACAAGATCACAATAACAATAATTCCATCCTCCAAAGAGTTTTTGCAACCAGAAATCCCAGATCTGAATGACAACATATTTCTTGCCACATATCGGTAAACTTGTACAGCGACGATTCTTCTTTTTTCCCTCAAACATCCATGAGTGGTGGACCTGACTGGCTAGCTGGAGTCGGCGATCTCGATGTGTTTGCTTGAAATTTGATATTGCATCTGAAGAAAAAGCAACGGATTCATCCCTTTCCGGAACATGTCACCAGAAGTCGCGTGGGTTTTTTTTAGCCAGCGAGGTAGCGAGCGCTGCAGATCGTTATGATTCTCTTATGACCATGACCTGGAGTTAGGTAGGGGAACTGAAAGGGGTTCGGGAAATGGATGGACGGACGGGTTGGCGGACCGTAAAGGAATGGGGTTGGGGTGCCAACCTAGCACATGAAACCAGCTCTTGATGATATCGATTTGAGATCTGTTGTGTTTGTTGTTGAGCACAGTCTTTCCTCTGCGTGGCGTCGGGCAGGGCAAAGGAGCGGATCTACTGTAGCGGATGAATTGATACCTTCCAAGAGCAAATCCTTCCCTAGTGTAGTGTAACATGTGCCTCAAGTGTGACTTCAATCTCGGTGGTCTCACCATCAAGAGACGATGGGTCTGTCAGGTACGAACACACGCACCCTTGCACCCTTGTAATGAGGGCCGCCCACTCATTCGCATTGAACATTTGAATCAATAACGATAATAATATGCTGCTAGGAAGGTGTTTGTAGTTGCGGAATAGTAATATTGGAAGCGCCCCTTGAAACCATTATGGATGGATATTCACACCTCGAAGAACTGGCTCGCCAGCTTTGCCCCTTTTGTTTTATAAATATATTTGATCATAGTTCCCCTTCCCCCCTCTCCGCAATACAGATACTTCACGACAATAAGCTCAACTCAGCTCAGTCTAGCTCTCGAACCACCCCATGCTGCGGGGGAAAGCTGCCTGAGTCTCTCGCTGAGTAAGAGCACGGGTGTTCTGCTTGTCTCCTTCCATATCCTTCAATCGTTTTCTCACATCTACAACAAATTTGGAAGGTCCCCTTTCGGGTGGAAACTCCCAGGGTAGAAGGAGGGGTGGGATTTTGGGTGAAAGTTTATTTTCAATTATGCTACAGGCGGCGGCCGCGAGAATCCTGGGACCAACAGTATGCAAGTTTGAATTTTGCTCACAGAACCAACCTCCCAGGCTCGACCTGGAGGACCGTCTTGACGCGCTCGAGGAAGATGCGGGCACGCTTCTCCTCGCCGACCGGCACAGCGAGACTGAAGATGTTCACGGCGCCGTCCGTGGTGGTGAGGTTCCTGCCCGGCACCACAGGCTCGGGTGTCGGTCGCAGGGGCGCCGCGGTGCGGCGGACTGCCCTGCCTGAGAGAATATCGATGAGGTCTGGGGCTTTTGTCGTCCTGGCTGGTCTGGAGAAGCTGGGCGTGGTGGAGGAGATGGTTGGGAACGCAGCGTCGATTTGTGGGAGGTAGGATGCTCGCGAGGTGGTGGGGATGGTGTCTAGTCCGAGCACGGCGTTGAACAGGTCGTCTGCGGATGGTTTCGCGCCCTTGGGGAGCGGCAGGTCGTCGTTGGCCAGGTCGACGGCCCGTGCGAGGAAGGTGGACAGTGGAATTGAGAGGCCGAGTGTGTCTTTCATTCGTTTTTGGACCTTTAGGACCTCTGACAGAGAGATGTGTAACGCAATAGATGTTAAGCGGGGGATTTCTGGTTCTGGTGCTGCTGCTGCGGGGATCGCAGCAGGTGAGTTAGCTGCGGGTGCTTGGATCTTGATATTGCTGAGGTCGAGATGTGCGAGGTGGTCGATGCGCTTTGACTGTGCTGCAGGATAGTCTTGCTCGATGGTGCCCAAGAAAGCGAGCACGTCGCCCTTCAGGAGACGGTTGTTGGGTCCTGTGGCAGGGATTTTGGCCACATCCTGGTCGGAGAGGTGGTTCTCGTGCACCAGAGCAATGACAGAGGGGTACAAGGGGTACTTGGGATTCTGTCCAGGGCTGGTCGGACTTGTCTTGGGCTTGTCCTTTGCCGGCCGCTGGTTCTCTGGCGTTCGCTTGACCTCCTTCTCAACGCCGGAAGTCTCGTAGCTGGCATCTTTGCCGCCCTTGACATTGTCTGCTTCTGACTTTGCGGGCTTTGAATCGTCCGCGGGTATCTCGATGCTTGAAATATCGTCATCGGGTTCGGCTAGAACAGCTATCCTCGTACCGACTTTTATGCCCTTTGAACCATCTCCAGAGAAGATCTTGGCAACAATGCCCTCCTCTTGTGCCTCGACGTCCATTGAAGCCTTGTCCGTCTCGATTTCCAGCAGGACATCGCCAGTGGAGTAGGAGTCGCCTTCCTTTACCTTCCAACTCGAGATATTTCCCTCAGTCATGGTGGGAGACATCGCCGGCATCATAAAGTTCTGTGCAGCTAGGGAAGAGGAGGTGTTGGAGAACGGTCGCCGAGCTTGCGGTTGGGCGTGTGAGCATTGTGAAGAGATCTGGCGTGCAAGCAGCCGAACAGACTGTCTGGCCGCCATGGCGGCGAAATGGAGGGATTATACACAGAAGAATGAGTAAGGAAGTAGTGTAAAGGCTTAGGGTAAATGAGCGAGAGAAGTTGAAGCAGTTGAGAGTGCTACAATTGTATAGAGTCGGGATGCTTTGTGTTGAGGGCGTGAATTGAGAGCACAGCTTTAGCTCCGCTTCTGGACAGTCGAGGACTCCGAAAAAGTACGGCCCCAAACTTTAGTTGAGATGTTGGGCGCCTTCACGTGATTACTGCTACCCGCATCTTTAAAGCCCACCGTACTACACTAAGTGTTTTAATAACATGCCGTAGTTGCCCTCAGGAGCGTTCCCAATCTCGAATTGGTCTTCGCTCTGCAAAGGCTGCGAGATGTCTCTTGACTTCGAGGTCTTCTTGTTAGCGAAAGCGACCTTGTACGGTCCCTTCAGGACCGAACACTACTATGAAGGTTACGTCCTTCCTTTGTTGCCTATATATCCTGTAGAATATCAACATATCAGTATTGAAGACCTGTTATCCTAATTGGAATCTAGCTGTCATCTAGGGCTCGTAGACGTGCCTTTTTTGCCACTCGCGTACACTTTTCCTCAGCTGCATGGCAGGACTTTTGATTCTCACACGCACTTGTCCTGAAAATTCGCACATGCATCGTATTCCAATCCGACCGCGATACGTGAACGAGCCAGTTGTTTCACCGGTAGGTTGCTCTGGCCCGTGGTTCACTTCAGGACTAAGCAAGCGAATCGGTCACTTATTAATGCGAATTGCTTCTCCAAATCTGGTTCGCTCTCCTCTGAGTTCAGCTTCTAGCCCTTCCAAACATGGGTCGACAGTAGCTCATGTCATTGAACCGCTTTCTAGCTCTTCTTGATAGGATCACGCCAAGGCAAACCGTTGGGTGCTATTGAATTGTTGCTGCTCTGTTAAGTCTGATTGCCAACTTAGACTTCGTGCGTGGCATCTGCTGCCTGCTTGAATATGCCGTATTGGCATTCTAGTAGCGTGAGCCCGTCTATATAGGATCGATAGATTGTCTGGACCGATGTCATTCCTCATCCACCTTCAGCTTTTCCCTCCAAATCCACTCTTCATTTCAATTTAGCCATGAAAGGTGTTGCATTCGCTGCTGTTGGCGCTGAGCCAAAGGTCGTTGATGACCTCGAAGTTCCAGTTCCAGGGCCCGATCAAGTGTTGGTCAAGTCCATTTGGACTGCTATCAATCCTGTGTAAGTCGATCATAGCTCCGGTACATAGACCAACCGAATCCGTGTGGATTCTTGATGATCATCGTTCTGGTTGAGTTAGTCCGGAAACTGCTTTTTCAAGTCACTTACATCCATATAGTGATGCGTTCATGAGTCAATATGGTCTGCTGGTTGTTGATTGGCCCCTCATCCTCGGCGTGGATGCTGCAGGCGTAGTCACCGACTCTGGAAATGAGGCGACAGAAAAGTATGGACTGAAGGCTGGTGACGAAGTTTTCGGCTGCACCAGGCTAGGAAGCAAGGGGTATTCTGCCGGTCAAGAATACTACCTAATGGATGCTCGCGTGGCAATCCCCAAGCCGAAGAACATATCCCTCGTTGAGGCGGCCACACTGGGTGTCGGCGTAGAAACTGCATGCCTGGGTCTGTTCCAAGGGCTGAAGATCCCTCTCCCTGACCCCAAGAATCTTCCTCCACCCTCTGATGAATGGGTCGTCATTTTGGGCGGCGCAAGCAGCGTTGGAAAGGCTGCTATCCAAATAGCCAAGGCATGTGGGTACAAGGTAGTGGCCTCCTGCTCCAGCAAGTCTTCGTCGGTTGTCAAGGAGCTGGGCGCAGTGCCCTTTGACTACAAGGTCCCAATCGAGCAACAAGTCAAGGAAGTCCTTGATATGACGTCGGGCAAGGCCTCCAAGGTATTTGATGCGGTCGCTTCCGAGGACCCTGTCATCTGCAAGGAGTTGTTCAAGGCAACTCAAACCATGAACAAATTCTTCGCCACCACCAACGATTGGAACCCGGCAATTGATAATTTTGAGGGCGGTACGACATACAAGGTTCAGCTTGGGGAAGTTGGGCGACCCGAGAGTAAAGAGCTAAACGACAACATTGAGAGGTATATTCCGCTCATTGTTGCCTTGATCGAGACGGATCAATTGAAACCAAGTGAGTACGAGGTCATTGGAGAAGGTGGTTTTGAAGATGCCATCAAAGCCTATCATCATCAGGTTTCAGGGGCCGGGGGCTCTCGAAAGGTTTTGGTCAAGATTCAGGATCCGTAGCCAATAACGAGTGTCCACTGTGGTGCTTGGTTGCTGCGTAGTCACCAGTCACCACTGACCAGTTATAACCAAGTGGTTCACCGCCCTCGCGCACTTGTCGAAGTGTTTGGAATAATCAAAACAAATTCGCCAATACCTCTTCGGCATGTGTCTGGCCAAGCTCGGGTGACCCACGAGAATCTCGTAGTAGTAGACTTTACCGTTCGGGGGAGGGTATTGCCAAAGCCGTGCGTACCCCTTCTTCCAATGAGATGAGGTTTCTGTGTAAGGCTCACTAGTGAGTTGCCGATTCACTCGCCTGCGATTCGAGGTTCCAATCGCTCTGATTCGGGCTATTGCAGATATCGAAACTAGCCGACAGAGAAGGGTAAGGGTAAGGCCTGTGCATCGCATGTCGTAGAAAGTTGGACAGTTATTTACCTGATCAAAAGCGAATGCTTACAGCAGAAGGAATCTATATGGTGGGAGTGATCCTGTCCCTACTTCATTTTGTCGCTCTCAAACAGCGGAAGCGCATTGGTTGCACACGGAAGTATTTTCCCGAATCACCACCACCACCACCACCACCACCACCACCACCACCACCACACACGCGCGGAGGAAGTTTCTTTTGTCGATCACGACATCTCGACGGGGAGCTTGCTTATTTACTTGTTGTTCGGGGCGAGACTTCTGATTAACGTGCTGTAATTCCTCCTGCTAGCCGTTATGTCTTATCACGAGAATGCTGCATTTGCTTCTGCTTTCCGAGACAAGTATCCCGGGGTGATACATATCTGTCGAAAAGGACTGAATAAAACAACATGCACACACTGCGGTGCCCGCCCTGTGGACCGTTGAGCAAGGGCAGCCGAGCTGAAATTCGGGTTCGATAAGACCTTGCACGACTCCGTTGCCGTTGTTCGCTTGAGGCTGTATTACCATCTTGCCCAGCACTTGAACCACAAGGGGGAGCTTGTATCAAGAAGGTGAGTCGATGATCCTTTCTTTCTGTCGTTCCTCTTAGAATCTTTGGTAGCTCCTAGGCCAGTCGGATGGGGGAGAGTTCAGCAGTTTAGCATCCAGGTACTGTCCGCTGTACCGCTGCCTCATTTTCCATGAGAGGAGAGCCCCTGTGGATCAGCAGGTGAGGCGTTAGATATAAGGGTGGCAAAGTTTTGCCCTCCACAGACTCCCTCTGACTGTGTCACGAGTAACGGGTTTAGCGCACAACGTGGGCGTCTGCAAACGATTCCCGCCAGAGGTTGGTGAGAGGAGTCGTTTAGGTGCCGTGATGCAATGTACTTTTCGACTAGCCGCAGGTCCCGCAGCAGGGCACTCTTTTATTGGCGGTGCTTAACTGGGGGGCAGTCCGTCCAACCGTCCAGCGTCTTCTCCTGTTGTGGATTCGGGCCCTCGGGCCCCGTTTGGGTGCCCCAGGGGTTCCACTACCATTGAATTTTGATCCTGATATTGATCCCCCGTCGGAAGAGTGCTTTCCATTTCAATATTGAGCTGCTTCTTGTTGTATACACAGCACGGATTCGATGATGGCTCTGAGGAGGCAAAGTGAGGTTTTTGATCGAAGGCTCTTGTGTTGACCGTATTGCACGCCTCCCCGCATGCAGTGGCTTGCCGCTTAGCCCCCTGGGCTCTTAATTTCCGTATTACTCCTGACACGTAGGCGACACGCCTTAGTTAGTGTCTGGACAGATCAGCAATTCAAGTCGGATGCCGGGAACACCAACACCAACATCAACCCAAGTTAAGCTCTGCTCCGTATTTGAGAATGAAGCTGATGGGGCCACCGTTTTGTTTCTGTTTCTCATCATTTTTTGCTTTCGTTGCACAGAACGGGTTGAAACATTGCTCTACGGCACAGACCAATTACACACTCCTTTGTCCTGCTTTCGTCGATCGCTACCATTCTTTTCTTCCCCTTCGATAGTTTTTGCCCACACTAGCATCTCCATTTGCCAGTCAGCAGACACAGATCCTGGTTTCTTTATTCCTCAATCCACCAGGCAGTCAGTGTATCCATATAGCGGAGCTGAAGCACAACAGACAAGGCGACTTGCGTTGCTGTCTCACGACCGCCAGATACCCATCTCTTCGTTAAACCTTACCAATCACACGCGATCCCTGACGGCGCAGGTGATGCGCCAATTCTGAATGCCGGGCCCTAGGCCCGTTGCTTAAAGATCAGACGTACATGCAGGAATTGAAGGATGCGAGCATGCGACGAAGAAGACCACCCCGAAGACCACGAGAGGGGCGCAGAGATGCAGAACGACAGTGCCAGGGGAGGCTCGAAACACACGCAAGCTATATCAGACAAGCCTGAACTCGGAGCGGTCACAAGATACCAGAAATCGGGGACCTCACTTGCGCCGCCGTCCATAATGCCTCAGCCTCCGAGCGTACAGCGATCAAAACCTCCTCAGCTTGCTCAGGACGAGTCGACAGTCACGTCGCGGCAAGCTGAAGAGGGTATGTGCAAGTCCCCCGAACATCCCCAATCTTTCACCACCAAAATCTCGCGCAAGGACGTGAGTTCAGACACGAAAGAATTTTGTAAGCCGATTCACATCCCGCCTTGTATAAGCGAAGAGGATGCGCGTGCACTTCGTGATGCACCAGATCAACCCCCTGTCACGAAAGCATCGCTGCGTGAGTTAGATCTTAGGTTGATTCAATCCAACATCAACCTCCGAGTTGACATCAACTATGACCAAGATTTACACTTCACGCCTGTATCGGGTCAAAAAGGCGAGAAGAAAAAATTGGAGGCCCTTTTGTATTGGCAAAGCCTTGTGGCTGAATTTCGGATAATGTATCACAACAACTTCGTTACGAACTGTATTGAATGTAACCAGCGATGTGCCCAAGGTCAAGTCACTCAGCGTAACTTTCGCCCAAGACTTCCGGGTTTATTTATCAACCTGAAGGATCTGTTGACTATCTTAGTTCCCGACAGAGATCAGGATCAGATTTCGCAGTTCCTTGACATCAGCCTCCTCGTGCAAATGGCGTCTCGAGGCGTGTTGAATGTAGTTCCCCTGAGCCGGTGGCTGTGTGAGCTACTAACAACACATTGCGCACCAATGCGTGATCTGTCTGCTCAGGAGATGGCGGAAAGAGTCAAGGAGGGCGCGGAGACAGGAGACATGACAGCCCTCGTGGATGGCGTTAAGAAGTTGTTTGATTTCCTAGAGGCCATGAAGTTGGACGTTGCAAACCATCAGATTCGGAGCTTTCGCTTCCATCTCATCGAGGATACCGTCCCATTCCAGAAGGACCACTTTCGCATTCGGATTCAAAATAGAAAGTTCAACGTCGACGAACCACGAGAATGGTTCTTCCAAAATGTCAAAAGCCACCTAGATTGCCAGGCGGGTGGGAAGCTTCCATCCCAGTCACCATTGGCCTCACTGCTTCACGGCCTCGTTGAGATTTGTCTGTCCAACGATCCGATCTTCCCCGAGACCCTGAAGCACGACACCAGCCGACTCCAAACTAAACGCGACCAGATTCAAGACATCATTCACATCAACATATGCCTCGACGTGTTTGACAACCAGATCGACCGGCTGGTGGGAGGCAGGTTCAATCCGAGTTGTTTGCACCCCATCTTAGAGACTCGGATCAAAGAACTTCAAACTCGAATATTGGATTTAACCGATGGGCATCTGCGGCCAGGCGAGACAATGGCTGAGATGTGGGCTCAACACGACGGTGAAATTGCACTGGAGCTGACAAATGCCGCCTTCAGTGTATGCAAACGCGTTGGGTGTGTTCTTCCAGACTCTGATATTGAAACCACCAGGGAACAATTATCAGCCACGTTCCTTGAGGAAAGAGCAAACACCAGTCGCGCCCGACATCTCGCTCAAACCTTAGAGAACAAAGCACAAGCGTACGCGCATCGTTTCCAGAGCATGACCACTTTGGCTATTTCGGAAGCGCAGAGGCGGAGTGCCAATTCTCAGTGCCAAAATCAACATGAAAATCAACAGTGGCGACAGATGCCGTGCCTGGACGAGATTGCTAGGAGCCTTGCTCATGTTGCGGTTATTCACATGCGAGTCTGGTCGGATTTGGTGTATTTTCCAGATGTAGCACTGCAGGAGATCGGCGTTGAGGATAAAGAAGAAGACATGCATGACGAAGACTGTGTTTGAAATATTATTTAAAGCATTGTACATTGAGATACCCAACCTTCCGGCGAAGGAGTTATCACAGGGTTTGAGTTTCTGGCGGCGAGGACATGGAAGTTCCACACACAGTGAAGCGCCCTTTTTTGCATTTTCTGCTACAGGTCTCAGGGAAAGGGTCTTTAGGATGTGTCTTCGAAAGATCCATGTGCATAGATAGGATTGGATTAGAATAAGACGGAAGTTTTCATTTGAAATGGTGCCAGCTGCTCCTACTAATATACTAGTGCTCCGTACCCTCGGGAACTTTGGAGTATCAATTATAATGTCACGTGATCCCGCGTCTTGAGACGCGGTCTATCATCTGGGGCACTCCCAAGCCCGATTTTGTTCCAACTACGTCCAACCTGAACTCAAGCCGAACACGAGGAATTCTCACAAACTCAAGGCGCTAGATCAATCTGAGTCTTCAGCCTCACTTCGATGCCGACTCCCATGCAGCCATGGCTTGAAGGTTTGACTCTGAATCAGCTGAAAGCATTGGCGGTCCTGATGGGCTCACCATGTTCTGGCACCAAAAAAATTCGCATAGCTGGAATACGCGAAGCAATCGCCCAAGCCACTCCGCACGAAAAGCTAGATACCGGATTGAGCTTGCTCAGCATAGACATGGGGATCCGTAATCTTGCTTTCACGCACATCTCGGCGCCAGTTGTACAGGGTTCAGACGGAGCGTATCAATATGGGAAGCCGACAATCGAGGCATGGCGGCGTTTGTCGGTATCAGATTCTCAGAAAACACCTACCACTGCGAAATCAGGGAAATCCAGTATTGGGAACGAAGGTGATGAATCTCGATCACCCATCAAAGCAGGAAAAGAATCTTTCGAGCCGATCGACTTTGCCGCACACGCCTACAATTTTATTGATCACATATTGACGAAACACAAACCCAACCGTATTCTGATCGAGAGGCAAAGATTCCGGTCAAGCGGACAGGCCGCTGTGCAGGAATGGACTCTTAGGGTTGGTGTTTTCGAAGGAATGCTTTACGCTGCACTGCGCTCGCTAGCCGAAGAACGGCAATTACATCTTTCAGTAGAGCCTATGCTGCCAGATCGTGTCAATAGATCATGGCTGAAGAATTTCACCTTGCCAGAAGATGGTAAGGGCGAGAAATTGAATAACGTCAGAATGAAACAAGCAAAAATCAGGCTGGTTTGTGAGATGCTAGAAGAGACAGGGACAAAATCACAATTTGCCGTCAGCAAGCAGCTGCAGGGTTTTACGAAGGATTTCGTCGCCATCCGCAAGAAGGAGACTAAGACTGGAAAGTCTAGGAGCAATGGGATTGGCAAGCTTGATGATTTATCAGACTCCTTGCTCCAAGGGCTTGCATGGATCAATTGGCAAAATAACCGCGTACGATTGATTTCACTGGGAAAGGAGGCATTCGATCTTCCAAATACACAAAATCTTGATCGTCATCTTTCGACCTGACATTGCTTTGTGGGCCACGACGACACAATCAACATCGGAAATACGTTCTTGACCATATGACAGATACTCCATACGAGGTATGCATGCGGTCATGCGCAAGGTGATCACCGCGGTATCAACGTATCTGGAAATCACCCAACCATTCAGACAGGTAGTCCGACGGAACAGGCTACTACCGCAGCTTCCCTCCCAAGTACATCGGGGGGCTACGCCTTAGACTGAGAATGGCAACGATACGATAGTACCTTTGCCGACATTAAGGGCCGCAACCCATGGATGAGCCGGAAAATGATGCGTGGGTAGCCACACAACTGTGGGCCTCCAGGGAGATGACTGGCAAACGAAGAGATGCACATTGCTTCAAAGTGACATGCAAGAAAAGGCGAGAGATTCACGTACGGATCGTCAATTGGCTCTACAACTAGTGGATTGCGAATCCTTAATGTTACAAGCGAGTGTGGACGACTCCATTTGGAAAAGTGTTTTGGAACGAATGTCATTACTCAGAATCAAACTAATACCGTCTGGCCATCACCGGAAATTTTCGAGAACTTGCAACATTCTCAGCAGTGTTGGAGAGCTCTAGGCCAAGCTTTGAGCGGATGAGAATCGTGGAGAATGGCAGGTGTCAACAATGGCGAACGAGGCTGAGGATGTAACGTGTCGTTTCGCAAGGCGGGTACCTGATGTCAAATTCACATGAATTTTATCCATCCCCCTCATGGAGGATTTGAGGATTCTTTCTGGATCTGGAACAACATCGAAATTTTCTGACTCGGGAAAGTCACACAGATTTTGAGAAGCTGCAACTGCCCGAGAGTGAAGGCACGACGAGTCCTATGACTGCTATCGGCTTTACACCTTCCTTGTTGTCTCTTGCGGTTCCAAGTTCATATTTGAGCCGGCAACCTCCTCGATGCCAACCGATGTCTTTGTCTTGCTGTCACTCATCATCACATTGCTAGTTTCACTTTCCCCCAAAATCCACTATAGCGACTATTGAGAGGCCGCAGACATGCGTTCCGTCAGCCTGCTCGTTACTGTCTTTCTCCAAGCCTTGGTTGTGTCAGCAGTCGTCCATGTCCGCCAAGATGTGAACACAACTTCAGAGGCGAGCTATGGCAACGACACAACCTATACAACAGTCTACAATTCCACTGTCACTGTCTCCGTTACCCATTCTTCGGCGACGTCCACGACCACCACCGCGGGGGCCAGTCGACCAACCATCCCGTTCACAGTGATTGCTATACGACCCGGTACTCCTATTCATCAACTTCGGGTAAACGCAAATGCGCAGCGGTTCTACCTTGGGAATCGTACTGCAACATACTGTCCAGTGAGAGTCCAAGAACTTGGTGGTTGCCCTCCTGGAGATACGACTGCGTTTGGGTTCTGTGCCATGGTAAGTCCCGTCACTTCAGGGACACACAGCGATTGTACTCACTTTTTGCATAGGACGTTCTGGTTCCGGGTGGACAGGAGATATATGCATTACCCAACGGCGAGCTTGGCTATACGCAGGCTCATTCTGCTCTGCTTCCGCCGGGATCTAGCACTTGCCCTTTCGAATATGTCAAGGAACACAGCAGGGACGAGTATGCATGGTTGTTCCCTAATAGCACCAACGCGTTTGGGGCTAAAGAGCTTCAGGCTTGTCCGACCAAGGATGGCCAGTGGCAAATGTTTCTCTCTTTAGCAAATGCAACACTGCCGACCGTGACAAACCAGACAGAGTGTTTGGGATTTGATGCGTTCGCTGTAGACTACGACAACGGATTTGCAGCCTGGCAGTACCTCTGATGGAGGATACTAAGGCAATCGCCACGAGAGCACATGGCTAACCGGCAAAGGAAATGGCCATGTTTGCAATAATCTCTTTGGAGCTATGTTTGAGGATTCCTGGTTAGCAGAGTATGGGTGGAGGGACCAATACAAATAGATCCACCGGAGCCAGATTACCTGTATGAAACAGATTCCCTCAATATCTCTCCCCAAGCAGAGGAAGAGTAAGGGTGTGGACGGTACTCGTAGAGACCCCTTGAGATTCTGGTTCAATTCTCCTTGGTATGCCTTGACTCATGATCACCTTGGCACCGTACGAGTAGCTGTAGGAATGTTGGTCAACATCCTCGCCCGCCCCAAGCAAAGGACTACGTGGGAGTTTGTCAATACCCACGCAGACACCACAGCTTCAATCTGCACTGGGGTACGTCGTACTCCGTACAGAGTCGCGATCTCGAAACGCCCCTTTGATCTTATTCACGAGGGCGGGGAAGAGGGATCGAGTCGCCACGTCGTCACCACTGACCAGGCTCACCACGGCTAACGAGAAGTCATCCCAGGTCATGCCGCACACAACAGTCAGTGATGGGTTGATCCCAACAAGATCCGCACCCTCACAACTTCCAACAAGCCTTGAAGGACGTTTGAGCTTTCTTCGCTTACGAGAGATAGGCCCCATTCATATGTCATGGGAAGCCACTTACGAGGGACACCAACCCCTCCATGTGGTCCTGTAGTACGTACACACGAGAGCGCCAGATACTCAGGATGATAAGAGATCTTCAGGCTTACTCGGTACTCGGTAAACGGGTGGATCTGGGCAGGGAACCTGAAACGTCTCTAGGCGGCTGCTGGCAATGATTCTCAGGTCTCTTTTCCTCGTACGAAGTACATAGGAATCCTTGCTGACCGGGGATGGAGTATTGATGAGGATGATGATGGAAAGTGGGGGTAGGGCAATAGGGCAGTGGTCGCTGTTTCTTCTCAAAATCACCTACTACATATTATGTACGTACGAGTATCGGGCCATTGTGACTCTCTCTTTTCTCCTTATCTATTGAGGCTGACGAGTCTGACGCTGGGTATGACTTGCCAAGTCACGTGCTCGCGGATGAGTGACAGGTTGGAGCGGCTCACAGTGTGGACGGATACGGAGTACATTATTATTAGTTGAGTGAGATCAAAGGCGAAACTCGGGACCCTACAGTGAGCAGTGAGCAAAGTGTAATAATTACAGGTCACGGAGGCCCCAATCTGACAAGAAATTACTGCGGCCCCCCCACCAACGATGGTTTGATAAACAACCAGGCTACCCTCGTCCTTCGGCACAACCCCCGATGAAATGACAGGGCAAGGAGAAAAAGCAAATCAAATGCCACGCCCACGCTTTTCACTCTGGCCTTTGAACATGGCAAATCTGCTGTGTCCCTTAAAGAGCAACTTAGGGGTGTGAAGAGAGATCGGGTTTGTTTCAGCAGGGGCAAGTACCCGAGAGTTGGCGAGAAGGGAGGTTAGATCAAGATCTGCCAATAATGTCCTAGTTTTGTCAGTTGGTGCTTTTTTCTCTCTCAGCTTTGAGAGGAGCATGAACAAGTGCACAGGCCATCTATGCAGATGCAAATGCAGATGGCTCGTGCAGCTGCAACGGCAATGCACTGTCGATTCCTTCGCGGAGACTTCATTGAATGGTCAGCTCTGGGGGGCGCTGCTCCTTCTGGAGTGTGTATAGAGAGTTTGGTCGAGCTACTCCGTACATTAGGGTGAACGGTACTCCGTATTCCGTACTCCTATTATGTGTATTAATCTTTACTATTACGGTTGGGCCATTGTGAGGTTCATCGGAAATAGAAGCATTCCCGTGTTCTAGCCTTGGGGAGGACGAGTACGGAGTTGCAGCGAGCTGGGTCCTTGTGCTCCAGAGTCGTAGCCTGTACTCCGTACTCGCAGTAGGGGGAGATTGTTCAGAGGCCACCACAGCCCCCGAGGTAGAACATTTCAGCAAACTGATGCTGAGCCGAGCCAAGCCAAGCAGTCCGCCGGGTAGCGTTGATATTACTTACCACGGCGTCCCTGGCGCCCACCTAGAGTCTTGGGCTACCAGGGACCTGGCCCGCTGTCAAGATCAAAGCCCAAGCGAACCAACCGTTGAAGGGCATTAGTCTTTCTAGGTGGTGATGGGTCCTGATGGCCCAGGATGGGAAACCTCGGATGTCTTTCGTTAGGCGTGTTAGCCACTGCTAGCCACTGTTGACCACTGTTAGGCGGGTTGCTCTAGGCCCCTTGCCTATCACATCTAGCGCCATGATCTCGCTCCAGGGACCGAGCATTAGGGGTGTTAGGGGGGATGTCTAGGCGACAGGGATCCGGGCTGGAGGGATTAAGCGGAATCACCTCTTTGCGGCTTTAGCTTCACTTCTCCTCGTGTCCGCCGCAGGTTCATTTTCATTTTCCCAATTTCCATGTCCAATCACAGCCTCGGCCGCAGACGTTCTCAATTCTAACCTCCATCTAACCTTCATCATCACCGGGAGTCGAGCCTCGCTTAGCCAATTCAATCATCCTTTCTTCGACTGAACATGGGCACCGCATCGCTTGAATGCTGGCAAGTTGACCACCCGCTGGCCATGCTAACCTCATCTCCAGCTGGTCAGACAAGCCACCACCTGGCAACCCTCCCAGGCCCAACTTAGACCCGGCCCACTCACAGATAGAGAACGACCTGTTCACGTCCGTCAGCTCCAGACTGAAACCTCACCTTTATGCTAACCACTTGACCACTGACCAAAAACCGACTGCCTCTCCTTGTACCGAATGCTCGTACCGTATGAATTTGCCTTACCCATCTACAGCAGACAGTAACTAGGTCGCGATGTGCACGACCGCAGTTGTACCTCCAGCCCGCATGATATCCTGACCTCTTGATTCTTCCCCATTTTCTCTGCTTCCCTCTTGCTTGCGGGCCCTTACATTTACGACATCACTTTCCTTGGTGTGACTCGAGTATTCACTCCTTGACCGGCCTTCCTCTGTGTCACACTACAATATTACAGTCTGCCGCTTGACGCGGATCTTTTGCAAATACCGCCCACTCCCTCGCCTACAGATCGAAATATCCAAAACCACCTTCCGATCCGGACCAATATCCCAAGGCGCACATTCCATTGTCCTCCACTCTGCCTTGCCTGCTGGAAACAGTTTCCTACATTCATCACACAATGGGTGCGACAGGGAAAAGGGTGCCTTTGTCTATCGGCACTGCGGTGAGCTCTACGATCAACTCGAACTCTGTCGAAGCCAACCTAATATGTCCACAGTCGATGACGCACAAAAAGTACCTAGGAGAGCCAGAAGATCCTCATTATATTCCCGATTCACCATGGATCGAGCGCCAGTTCTTCACTGAAGATGAGGAGGCCGAATTGAAAGCCTCCTGTAAATTGGTCCTGGCCAATGTCCCACATTCAGATGATATGTCGGATGACCCACTCAAGTATATCGCTGCTCAAATCCAGGAAGGAAAAGCCACACACCAATCCAAGACCAAGTCAGATCGCATGTCGGCACCAGCTCACAGAATCGAGGCCTCCAAAACCAACAGCGCAATCCAACACCTGCTCAATTCAAATCCCGACACTGCTACTCCCTCCGATTCTTCGCATAGAGACACGATATCGACGCAAGACTATTCCACACCCCTGACAAGTGCTGGGTTTACCCCGGGAGACTCTGCTCGGAGGTTTTCAGACGCTGCCCGAAAGTCCTACAATAGCACCAGGAAGCCTGGAAGCAGCCTTCGGAACGACTCCCAACTACAGAAGAGCCGGACAACGTCCAATTCGGGTCTCCATAGGTCGTTCGACACGACAAATCCATCACTCGAGACAGAGGCTATCAAGCGCACTCTTCGCCTAGTTACCGACGGTAGTTCCAGACCACAGAGCGGTAGCAGTCTCAGATCCATGGACAACGTCAATTCACTCCGATTTTCATCGCCGGATCTGAATAAATCACTTCCTCCGCCACCGGCAGATCTCTCAGAGCAACTGGATGATCCTAAACAGCAGCCCCATATCAGTAGGTTGATGAAGACCATCCGCAAGAAGAAGAGCATGACCGCTCTCGACAAGGGCCGGAGTCTATCCACATCTGACGCTCCACCACCATTACCGACGTCGAGCAGAGGCAAAGCCACTCAACCGTCCAAGCCAGCTGTGCCCAAAACCTCTTTTGCTCCTCAAACTTCTCAAGAGGAACCGTCCAAGAAACGATTTCGCTTACGACTGTTTACGAGACGACACCATCAACCCGCTAACGTCCTTGTCAGCTAAAGGGTCTCACCGCCCTTCAAGCAACATACGTCTATTCTATGCGTTGTGTTATTCTACCGGGTACATATCACTCAGCGTCTGCATTTCGTCTTTTTATTTTCCCACAACAAACATGAGCGTTGGCGTCAGGGCATTCTATCACGTGGAGTCAAGTACAAAAGCAAAGGCTTCCGATTCCATTTTTTCCACCAAGGTTGTGTTTATTTTAACACCTACCACGTTTTCTATCATACCGCCATCACACAGAGTTTAACGAACGAGACTTAAGATTCAGCCCCTGATTTGTTGTAATACAACCCTTTCAAATTCTTTACTTCTTGGGGGGCAAAGTACACATCTTATACCATCCGCCTGAACCATCTGCTTCTTGCACTCATATGATACTCTTCCTTTGAAGCAATGGGACGCATATATCATCAGAGCCGAGCCTTGTCAATGGTCCAAATTTTTTTCCCTCTTCGCATTCGAAGGCGGCACGAGTTGAACGACGTGACTGATCAGAGCAAGGAATGAAACCGAATTTTTGATTTTGATTTTGATTCTGATTCTGATTCTGATTTTTATTCTACTTTTGAGCTGAACCAAACCGAACCGAACCGAATGATGGTTATTTCACGTACCCGGTTCGCGGCCCTTTTTAGGTAGCTAGCTCAGCTAGCTTGGCTAGTTATTCCCTGCACACAGAACAGGAGACGTTCGTTCCTTCCCCCTCTCCAGCGGAGCGAAGAGAACTGGCAACACTGCGCAAAACAGAAGAATAGGGCAAAGGGGGATGACTGCATATATATAGCACATGAATTGGGGGGGGGCTCGCGCCCAGAAAGCCCGTCCTCGACTTGCAAGGCAAAATACATCTACCACAATGACGCTTCTTCTGTCATTCATCGTTCGGACTGTTCCGTATCATATACGGAGGAGTACTAATGCTAATTTCTTCGACGCGTTTATGTCGATCATGTAGGTAAAAGTAACCCATTATGTGAGGAACCAATGGGGATGTAAAAGCCTTATAGCTAGATCGCCCCTTGTCAGAACGCCCCCGTCGTCATGCTATGCCATGCGATGCTATTCTATTCTGATCAAAGGGCTAATTTCTAACGCTTCGTCCCTTCCAACGCGGTGATGTGTTCGAACCTGCTTAAAACTGCAGGCATACATCCCTTCCATCAACTGGCTATCTATCGGTCGTGCCTCTGTGTCGCCCCACACTGATCTAGCTAACGCGAGTCCAAGTGCGATTGCAATCCACAGGTGTTGTCCTCCTTGAGGTTCAAGCCGACCTCCTAGGCTAGCTTAACGTGTATTTCTCGAGGGAAATACTCCGTAATAGCCTCAGAAACCAATGGAAAGATTGTCAAGCATCTCAATATCTCCGTGTATGGATATGGATTTCGATGGCCCTGCGGTAGATCACTCTGCAGCTTGGAGCGTAGCTACCGCATCAGCAGATAGAAGGCTGCTGATCCAATGGTACGGATCCAGTGCCTGTCTACCTATCTCAAATGGTATTCATCGATATTTCGTGGTTGAGCTTTTTGCCGGCCGAGTTCCGTGATACCATCGCCCGTCTCTCGACATAACAATGTGCCTAATTGGTGATCTAAGTGAGCAATGAACGACCAGGCCCCGAGGGAGTCAACCCAGCCAGCCCGCCAAATCGACCATCACCTTCATCCAAGCTGCCGAAGCCACCTGCTCCGCCGCCGCTTTTGGAACCCAAGCTCCCTGGACCCCCTGCTCCGGCTGCTCCGATTTTACCGGCTTTCGAGTTGCGATGGTTCTCGACTATGGAAAACTTCCTCCCAAGTTCGCCCAGGGCTTGGATGTCCTGCCCTATCAGAGAAAGCATGCTGGCCAATGCAACGTCGTTGGATTGGGCTCGCGAGGCAGAAGTGAGTGGTTCCATTGCGGGCGATGAGCTGGCAGGTGTTAGGAGTGAGAGGCGGGTCACTAAGGCCTGAATATTGCGCAGGTGAGGAAGATGGGAAGGGTCTGGTGCGGTGGATAATGTCTGATCTGATAGATAGGATGGAGGGAGGGATTGGATGAATTCTCGGAGGAGTGATATGCGAGTCTGGAGCATCTTGACTGAGTTCAGCCGGGTGCTGATGCTTGCAATCAGGTCTTCTTCTTCCGGTATGAGAGGATTCACAATTTCCAAAGATTTTTTGGTCTCTTTAGGCTCAGGCTCCGAAATACTGGTGACAGCGGCCGCTGATGGGGTGTCTGCACGCTTCTTGCCTTTCTTGTCTATAACGGGCTCTGTTGGCGAGGGGTGGGATTGGACCTCAGTAGTAGTATCTGGTGTTGCTTCTGTAACGGCCGCAGCGCTTCCAGCACCCTTTGCGACATAGTCGATTGCTATCATCTCGGTCTCGTCGGTCTCGATCGTGTATGGGATTGAGCGGAATTTAATCTCTGACCAGGCTGACTCCTCGCCGTCGACCTGCATGGAAGCTTCATCCTTTTGGTGTTCGATTTCATCTACGCCTTCGTATATTGAGATAGGGAGACGGTTATTGGATGTGCTAGTTTGGGCGATGGCTTCAGGGTGTAGTGCTAGTATAATGGAACTGTCGTTTAAGAAGGTGATGGCTTGCCTTTGCAGGGCAACAATTGCAGGTGATGGACCAAATTCAGGGAACAATGTGTACCAACCTACAAAGTCCAGTGCGGGAGCTTTGTGGACATCTCGATCTACAGGTGTATCAGATGGGTGTTCGATGGGTGTTCGACATGGATCCACTTACAGTGCTGAATTCGCTCCTCCATCCAAGCCGCGTTGAAAAGCCAGTGGCCTTCAGCGTTCTGCACCAAATCTGTTGCGAAAGCATATTCTGCTGTTATCTCTCGACCCTTCTGTTGCCCAAGAAGTGCACCTGCAATTGGTCCCTTCTGCTTTCGCACAGAGTGTCTGATAACATGGTCGGAGACAGTGAGGAGTACAAGTGGATGTAGGGAGACGAAGAGGCCGGTGTCTGAGGGTTTTGACGAGAGCAGCGGATTTTCAGCGGTATCTGTCATTTTAGATGGCTATCAAGGTAAGTGGAGTGATTTTGAGTCCTTTGATATTGTTGTTGATCTGCTGGTAACATCAAAGAGTGGCACAGGTTATCTGTTCCTAGTTACTTGGTACGCCGCAGTCGTAGTTTTGGGTCAAGGCTGGGGAAATGCTTGGCGGTATGTTTCGGGGAAGGTGGGGGAAGTGAGAGGCAGCAAAGGAAGGTGGGACAAGGCTGCCACTCACGCGTCACATTCGACCACCTACTCCTACCTAGGGACGTCCTTCCTGTTCACACCAAAAAGCGTGCGATCAAGTCATGGGTTTTGAACCAATATTTCATGTATACTAGAAATACTGATCTTCATTTACCATGGACACCTACGTGGAAGACAAAGACAGTTTATTTGAGGAGCTCTTTTCCCATCTTCGCAAAGTCGAAACAGACGGGGTGGTCCTCGACGAAGATCTATTGAAACGTGCAGAAAGATCACTCGACACATCAACTCCCAAATCGACCTTGTGGCACTTACTAAGTACTGGTGAGGCTCTACTGCAACTTTTACAGCAGGACCCTCGCCCCTTGACTCGTCTTTTGGAACGGGACATTTCCCTCATTCCCTTCGATGACTTGAAACAATCCATTACTGCCAACAAACTCGAAGAAGGTATAAATTCAACGTCAATACCTGTCCAGTTACTTTGCATAGCATACCTACGGAAAGCTGCAGATACTCCAAGCGGGGCGTCGTTTGTTGCAGCAAGTTCTAGTCTAGTGCAAACGCTCCTCGGCCTATGGTTGGCTTCAGAGAATACTGAGGTTGCAGAACGAGCTCTTGAAGCAATCGAGGGGTTGCTTGCTGTTGATAGCAAGGACAGCATAACAGTGATATCTGCTGGAGAACGACTCGGAGAAGCACAAGGACAGGGACTTCTTTGGAGAAGGATATTCCAAGACGCAGATGTCTACAGCATTCTGTTTGAATGGACATCCCTTGCAACCTCAAAACGAGATATCAATACAAAGAAAGGGCTGCAGCTAGTGACCATCTCTCAAGCTAGGCTTTTTGACTTCATTGCAAGAGCTGCACCACTAGGCTGGGCTGCAGTAACCACCTCTAGCCTCCCCAATGTTGAGAACAAGTATATGGCAGGGGATGGCGATCAACCATATGGTGGGATCCTACGGTACGCAGCATCATCCATGATCGATTCCAACGATACCCTCATGGAAGTATTACGTCAAGATTTCTTTGTCAAGCTCCTGGGGGTTGTGGAGGACAGTAACGTTCAGAATGTTTCACCTCGGCTCCTAGAGGCCATTCAACAGGGCGCCGGGGTTGAATCAACAACGGATACACAGGATGTTGGTATGCATTTGTGAATAAGTGTCTCTGATGAGTGTGCTACGGTGGATTGTGAATTGAACGAAGGATGGTAGCATGACTTCATTCACATCCTCCATTTTACAAAGTATGGTACCTATGGCACTGAGTTTCGGTGGTCAGAAAAGTCAGGTATGAAAGGTGGAGGAGATATTACATACTTTGCAGCTTAGGGTCGACCTCGCTTTACCTTCCCTTTCCGTGTGCGGTACCTGATCTTCGGAGCTTCAGTGGTTAGCACTCAATTCAACCTAAATTTTGCCAGGATCTACATACGAGCAAACACCTGACATTACCTCCTCGAAGGCACTCCGAGTGTATTGACACACTACATCCAAGTCAACCACTGCCTGCCCTCAGCCATCTTCAATGTGTAGCTAGCCAAGGACACGGAGTGAGCTATACTGTCGTTTTTGTATTGTCTATTGATTTCCTTCAATGTATTGCTAGGCTGAGCGCTACCTTCCGAAAACCATTGTATCAAAACCTCACCTCACCACTTACATCTCGCCATCTCAAAATGTCTTCCTTATTATCCTTCGTCCGTCCACCGCCCTCCCAGTTTCGCCTAGCCGCTTGTCTAGCCCGACAGTTTCATCGATCCTCTCTACGAGCCTCCAAAGCCACGAATCGAGAACCTCTTTCACGCAGAGTCGCTCCGGCGAAGACCACCCGCTTGAGGCGTTCAGAAGCTAATCAGACTTCTCGCTCTGTCAACAATAATCTTGAGACGGATCAGTTGAAACGGCGGTGGTATGCCACAAACCTATATAACAACGGCCTAACAAGGATCTATCAGGCCCCCTCCTCACACCGGGGTATGTTCGCTGCATCCTATTTCATGGCCGGAAGTTGCATTTTCATTGCTCTTGGTACGGCCTATTTTTCAACCCAGGATATCTATAATCGTAAAGCAGACCTTCCCTGGTATTTCAACGTTTCAGTACGGCTGGTAATAATTGTTTTCACCTTCATCGGTGGATATATCTTGATCCAGCCATTCAATATGGTTCGTTCCATAGATCTGGTCAAGCAACATGACACAGTGAAGCTGCTTGTGCAGGTTCGGCGTCACTTTCCCTTCCTACAACCTAGAGAACACATCATCGATCCATTCAATTTGAAAGTCAAACAAAGCTTCGCGATACCGTCTGGGCCGGCGATGTTTGAATCGTTTGAGGAACCAGCATCTGCTCAATCCTCTAAGAGCCTACCGAACCCATTCTCCTACATCGCCCGTGGACTTAGCAGAGGAATTTACTCTTTCTTTCTATCGGTCCAAAAACTGATGACTTCCGAAGGTATTATGAGCCTCCGCCTCGTTGAAGGAGAAACGACGACACGATGCAAGCTGGACGCTACTGGACGATGGTCTAACAATGGCAAAGACTTTATGTCATTGACTGTTATTGATCTCGATCGTTGATCTGCCACAAAACCACACATGTATAGAAAATCATAGAAAAGAGGATGCATCAGATGTCAACCTACTGGCCACATTGCCTGGATTGCCCACTTCTACTTGCTGGCTGATCTACTCCGGTCACTAGTATTCTCGAAATATCATCTTCGCATGGTCACTGCCTGTTAGTGTCACTCTCACTGCCTGACACGCCTTGGGCCTAACCTCAAAATCTAGTCACTGCCTCCAGAGGCACTAAATCTCTGCCCATTATTCTCCCCGCCCGAGATTTGAAGCACCTTCTCTCTTTCCAAAAGCAAACCCTGAATCACTACCTCGAAACGACCATCCAACCCTTTCTTACCCTTTAATTACACATCATGAATCCAGGACATCGCTATGGAGAGGCTCACTGGATAGGCAATCCATCACTTCCTCACAACGAACAGGACTTAGCAACGTGTCTTCAGTCTGATCTGAGTTATGAAGAACTCAGAGCTGGAGCGCTTTTCGCAAACCAATGCACATGCAAACCACCTGTTCTCTCGCAGGGTGATACAACAGCTTCGATAGTCCAACTTCAAGGCCTTACTGAAATGATCAAAGTTATAGTTGGTTCACAAGATGCTACGTGGCTCATTCACAAACGCCTGTTTATGGAGATCTCTGGCTTTGCTAGAACGCTCTTGTCACAGCCATCTGCAGCCACAGTTGCTTCCCAGCCAATTTTTAGGCTCCCTTACGAAGATCCTGCAACTTTCGATCACTTTGTCAGATATGTCTACTCGCATCGTCTTATCGAGATGTCTGTCACGGGAGCGCTCAAACTATACACTCTCGCATTCCGACTTCAAGCCCCCTGCCTTTGCGATCTTATTCTTGGTACTGCCGACCAGTGGGTCCATTTGAGTGAGCCTTCAGATGTTCAATACATCATGGACAATACAGTCATTTTTGATCGCTTACGACGTATATATTTACTTCTAATCTCCGAGTGGATTGTCCGACCCGGTACTGCTCCATACAACTTGATCGCAAGCGAGATCTGCAACAAATATCCCCGGGAGATTCTATCTTTCATGAATGGAAGAATCGATATTGAGGATCATTTGATCGCCAATAACACCTACACCGGCATTCCATTCGTACAACATGTAGGTCGAGAGATGACTACATCCTCCAACGCAACCACCTCGGCCGTGCTAGCACCCGCCTTTGTGCCAAAGCCTGAAGCGATTCCTACTCAGTCATCGCGCCTCACTTCCACCCCCACACCACGCAGCAATTTAGGCCCAGCTGCTGGTGGAACCTCCGAGGCCCCGAGCGGTGTGGCAAGCCTCGAGAGACTGCAGAAGGTGCTCGAATTACTGAACGAATCTACATCACCTGTCGAAACGGTCGGATTTGGCCACAATGCCTTCCATACAGTCTCCAAGGAACCCAAGGATGCATAAGGATGAAGAAGGCCCCGTCTCAAAGGTTGCCAATGAGGATAAGTGATCGTATTCATAGGCGGGGATGGATCGTTTATCTCACAATTTGAACCACTGGTGTGTGACCCTGGACATTCCATGAAGGCTCCAGTGGTATTAGGGCAGCATTCTCCCTCCACCCCCTTGTACGACTATCTCAGAGCATTTCCTGACTTTTTTGCGACGCAAATAGCGTTCAAGGAACCTCAGGTTCAATGTTGCTTTGAATTAGAGGCGCCTGTGAACATTGTGTATGGTCTGAGGCCATAACACAGTTAAGATTGTATGTGTACATTATCAACTGAAGGCGGCACACGGACATCAGGGTGTCGATCCAATCGGAGCGAGCAGGTCTCCCATGAGAGTAGCGATCATGAAGATTTCTCCATGGCTGTCTCGCCACCGGACCCCGTTGTCTCAAAGCGTTCGTTTCCGTGTCTCCTAGGCTTCGTTCTTTCTGGCGCTCAGCTCCGAGAATGCAGCCTAGTGTATTTTAGCTATGTACCACGTCCTTTCCATTGAATGGAAGACAAGAGTTAGAATCAAGATCTTTTTTGGGTCCCCTCACAATCCTTCACTCATTTGTTCAAGCCGACCTATCACGAGTGAGCGATGTCGAGAGCAAGGCTGAACGAGCCAAAAATGGCTCACGCGGCAAGGCTGGATAAACACATTCGTTGACGTCATCGCCAGATCCCCCCTCCTGTCCGCTGCCGGAAAATCTTTCATCCACAAGCAGCACAGGCTTTTGCTAATCGCCCTTCTCCGTGAGAAGACACCGAATTCTGGAGTCAGTAAAAGATTCTCAGGGGTCCTTTGACGACAGCTTAGTCACATCACGCCCTCTACGAGCAGGACCCTGGTCTCCAGCGAAATCGCGCATCGTCCAATGGTCAACCTGAGGTAGAAATGGAGAGCATCTTTCAGTTTTTCCGAGCGCCGACTGACTACGAGGTAATGTGGTCGTAGGAGAAACCCGTTTCTTCTGAGGAACCGACCACTGCCAGGTGAGGGTGACTTTTCCTTTGGGCAAGCTTATTCAGAAGTTTTCCAAATTGAGAGATTTCTTGCAGGTACGCACCGATCCATGCTCAACGCCGCTGCGATGACGCACCAGGGCAATGGCGTTCTGGGGATTCCGGTGGAAAAATGTTCTATTATTGGTTAGCAATTAAGCATAATTTTATCACTCATGCGCTTGTGACATTGGATTGCCTGGGTATATATTGATGGCGTGCTTCTGCAGTGGGACTGGTATTTCATGTCGCATCATCATCATTTAGACAACACAATCCACATATACTAGACACACAAAAACAAAAGTCTTCAATCCAATTCTATCTCAACAAGAATATTTGCAACTGCATCCCAATCCATCAACATCAAGCCAACTCATACCACCATTTCAAACCAACAACAACAACAATGCAATTCAAGAAATACATCCCAGACTTCCTCCTCCCCGTCGACGAGCCACAAGCTCCTGTGAGGATCTACGACGTCCCCTTGCGGCGCGGCCTCTTCTCAAAGGCCCAGCCTGGCAACGAGCAGACCATCTCCGGTAGCCGCAATACCTCTGTCGCCAGCGCAGCCAGCAATCGCTCACAGGCTTACAGTCGCACTGGCTGGCATCCGGGGATGGCTTTCGGCCACTAGTTGGTCGGATTGACAACAATGTGTTCAGTTCTTTGTGCATCATCAGCGAGCGCTTGTGACCATTAGCATACTTGCATTTATACATGGGTGGCGCCCTGGAATTGGGGGCAACTGATCTTACATTACTATTACTCCTACTAGACGACAAGAGCCGTCGTATAATTACTATATTTAATAATTAATATAAAAGATAATTTGGAAACATTTCTTTCGTCTTGTCGGATCCTAGTCCTAAATTAAAGCTCTTGATCATACCGTTTGGCTCAGAAATCCTTCTTGACGGTGTGGTTGTCGGCGATGAATGCCTCGACTTCCTCACTGTCCGGGCTCTTGGCCACGTTGTCGGCTTGCCATTTCTTGAAGCTGAATCCGAGTCCTGAGTCCTGAGTCCTGAAAGAGACAGGAAGGTCAACGTTGTTGGGCGTACGTTGGAGCATTTGTTCGCAAGATGAGGAGGCTGCCAAGGTTTTGGAAATCTACTTGGTTGATGGGCAAGAAAGATTTGGAGAACTGAAGATACAAGAATGCAGGCAAATATATACGGTCGACCAAGAGGAGGGTAACAAAACTGCTACGGTTGACCAAGGAGTGTTAAAAGAAGTTGACTGAGAATATGTGGAGCAATTACTACGGTCGCCCAAAAGACCCACCAGTGCTTGGATCATTCAAACAGGGACAAGGCATCAATACATTCCCCAGTATTGCCACACAATGCCTATTGTGCTGTGTAGTCAATATCTATCCTACTCTCTGCCCGCGAACCGTGACAGGGATGGGAACTAGGAGCCAGAAATCAGAAACCGGTCATTGGGATCCAGAAATGATTTTCACTGACCGTTTCCAAATTTAATAGTATTAACTTGAGAACTAAAAGCGGCATGGTCGTGGTGTGCGCCCACGTGAGTTGCGATCAGTTTTATTTAGTTTGTCCCGCCAAGCATCTACCACTTTACGCGTTGCCAACGCGCCGAACCCCACAAGTCCCCACGTGCTAGAACTCGAACGTTTCCAGGCGTTGGCAGAAACGCAGCTTCTACCACAGATCGCAGTGCGCAACCGTGGTACTCCGTACTCTATACAGATACGAATCTTTTTGACTTGACTTGCGAAATGTCTGGACAGCCCGAATCCTCGTCTTCTGGTGCCAGGAAGGCCTTGAACACAAATGCCAACGGCGCAACACCTGAATACGAATTGCCATGGTAGTCTCCCTCCACACCTGTTTGGTCAACATGCTCACTGGTAGATAGGGTTGAAAAATACCGACCGGTCTACCTGGATGATGTTGTCGGCAATTCGGAAACAATTGAGCGGCTTAAAATCATTGCAAAAGATGGAAACATGCCTCATGTGATCATATCAGGAATGCCAGGTATTGGCAAAACCACCTCCATCTTGTGCCTTGCCAGAACCCTACTAGGCGACGCGTATAAAGAGGCCGTTCTCGAATTGAATGCTAGCGATGAAAGAGGTATCGATGTTGTAAGGAACAGGATCAAAGGCTTCGCACAGAAGAAGGTGACGTTGCCTCCAGGTCGTCACAAGCTCGTGATATTGGATGAAGCAGACAGGTGTGCCATGATCTGGATTAGCAAGCAGACGCGCAAGTCTAACTGAGGTGCAGCATGACATCGGGTGCACAACAAGCCCTACGAAGAACAATGGAGATCTATTCGAACACGACCCGATTCGCATTCGCCTGCAACCAATCGAACAAAATCATTGAGCCGTTACAATCAAGATGTGCCATCCTGAGGTATTCACGACTTACGGACGCGCAAGTGGTACAACGACTAATGCAGATTGTCGAAGCCGAGAAGGTGGAATACTCCGAAGATGGGTTGGCGGCCTTGGTATTCAGTGCTGAAGGTGACATGCGTCAGGCCATCAACAACCTACAAAGTACTTGGGCAGGATTTGGATTCGTCAGTGGTGACAATGTATTTCGAGTTGTGGACAGTCCGCATCCGGTCAAGGTGCAAGCGATGATCAAAGCGTGTTGGGAGGGCAAAATTGATACTGCCGTGGATACACTACAGGAGCTCTGGTAAGTGGTCACGAGGGGGCAAAGTCCGAAGAGAGCCGCGTCACTGATGCATGCATTGGCATGTAGGGATCTGGGATATTCCTCACACGACATCATCAGCACCATGTTCCGGGTGACTAAGACCATTCCGACACTTTCGGAGCATTCCAAGCTGGAGTTCATCAAAGAGATTGGCTTCACTCACATGAGAATTCTGGAGGGTGTGCAGTCATTTCTACAGTTAAGCGGATGTTTGGCGAAATTATGCAAGATCAACATGAAGCCGGAACTGTTTGAGAGTGCATGAAAGCATGAAGGCGAAAAAAGGAAATCCGACGATTGCAAAGGATGGCCAGCTGAAACTGAACGAATTTCCCAGGCAAACGAGGTAGACGGGCCGAAAGAGGTTGTAGGTACGGACAAGAGGTGAGCAGCAGAACCACAGAATAAAGGTCCGCGACAGCTTGTCTTGGCAATCGAATTCCACCAATCCCCGATACGGGCTTGTCGATCAGGGCGGGTCGGCCGCGTCAAGTCGGTGGTTTTGCTCCGATACCCGATCTGAGGCAAACGAATTCGCCAACGAAATCCCCTCCTCAGGCCATGACGGGTGGTGTTTGCGAGATCGCTGGGTCTTGTCTGTCATGATGAACGGACTCATGGCGTTTTGGGAATAGTGGCATGAGGAGGGGGTTGTTGACGAAAGTGGTGATCAAGTCCAATTCAATCAATTGCCGAGGACGGCCAAGAGACTCTCCAAGCGCTCGAATATTGAAGTTTACGACAACGCATGCGTGTAGATATGTGCTTACGAAGCCAGGGACGAGGAGGCGTGGCTTGTAGTCGTAGAGGAGTACGGAGGACGGAGGACGGAGTACAATCCAGCACCTGCCAGTGCATGTTGAGTCAGTGGTTGAACATCGTATCGATTACCTTGGAAGTAAGGGCAATCAAAAGCGCCTTGCCTAATACGAGCAACGAGTCAACGATCATCACTATTGATTTTGCACAACGCTCGTAAGCAAGATTCCATTGCCTTATTTTCGCGCCACAACACATCAACAATGGGTGCAAGGGTGGTATAAGGCGTTCGATAGAATGCAGGGGTTCCCACCCCGCTCTGTAGTTGGACTCTGTAGTTGGACCTTTGCGAGTAGGACCGTTCATGCGGATTTTCATATGTCCATGTGGGTGGAAGCTCGTCCCGTATAGCTAGTAGCTAGAGCGGCCGCACCATTCAAAAGCGTTTCGTTTATGATAACACCAGAATGCTTGGGGCAGGGTTTTAGAAACTTCAAGCTCAAGGGGAAAGAAATTGAGGCTGAGAATCTGGTTCCCCAGAGTCCTCAAATAGCCACGAATCAGATGAAGGCGAAGGATGGAAATGTCATCGCCACATTGTCCCGATGAAGTCTAGCTGAGGGCTCGATTTAGCTTGTCGGACTTTTTAGAGGAATCAGAGCCTTGGACAAGGGGCACCATTGGCACCATTGGGGAGGCGGTGGGCACTTGGAGACCTCGGGGAACGGGGTGTCACCGTGTTCAGGCCAACCACAATCATCCGGTGAGATAGGCTTCCCTACGCCCAAGAGCCCCTCCAATTTGCAGCCTCTTAGGCACCTCTCCAGGCTTGGCAAGGCCCTTGGTGCCCTTGGCTCTCCCCCCTTGGCTCCCTTGCTTGTCAGTCGGGTCACCTTATCAGCGTGGTGGGTGTGGATCTCCTTGTTCAGTCCGCTGTGGTGGATGACTGGCTCCTCCCGCTGCGTGGGCTGTATGACGTGTCGTCCCCTGTAAGAGCTGCCTCCTAATACCCGACCTCCGACGCCTTGGGCCAAGGCACAGGGCAGGACTCGTACTCGCAGCCTACTCCTGCTCTAATTTACCCCTACAGCACAGAGTTTCTAACTTCGGAGTCCTTAGCAACGGCTGCTTACTGGCACTGGCAAGTTACTGCGGCCACTCGCAGCAAGGCTGTGCCCAGGGGACAACCACTTGCACCAGCCTCTGTCAGCCCGCCTGAACGGCTGGTCGCACGGTGCCAAATTTCTATATCTTTTCCTCTCTGCCCCATCTCTTCAAGCTATCTTTCTCCAGCAATCAGCCAACATCTTCTCAAGCAATCCACAAGTCTTTGACTAGTAACTACTCTCTTCAGTGAGAACAGTACAGATAGCTCTATTTGACTATCAATCCTCAATCCACTTATCCCATCTACTCTACCCACCCAACCATCCAATATGAAGGGATACGCTGTGCCTTTGGCTGCAGCCCTATTCGCTACCTCTTCGCTAGCATGGCTACCTTCCTGCACTGTACGTCAACACGACTATCAAAACCTTCAAAGCCTCGCACACGTACTAATTCTTTCTCTTTCTTAGTTCTCGGACTGCTTGGGATCTTGGGATGGCACTAGCTGCGACTCCTCCAGCGGCTGGGATTGCGTTTGCTCCAACCAGACCGCCATCTCTCAATTGAACACTTGTGTCGCAACCTCATGCACCAACCAAACCGACCAAGAGGGTAAGTCAACTTCTGATCAAGCATTTGAATCCACAACGCTAACATTGATCTAGCAATCTATGGTGCCGTCGCTCAGCTTTGCGCCAACGCTGGTGTTACTGTCACCAACTCTCAACAGGCCACCTTCAGCGCTACCTCCGGTGGCTCTGCATGGCCTTCTCAGATCACTGCTGGTCCTTTCGGCGGCATGGACGGTTCTCAATGGGCTAGCTGGGTTTCTGCCTGCTCAACTGGTCTTCCTGGTGCTCCCAGCGGCTGGGGTGGCAATGGCCCATGGGGTGGCCCAGGTAACTGGGGTGGCAATCACGGAGGTCCTGGAGGTCCAGGTGGTCCAGGTGGCCCAGGTGGTTTCGGCCCATGGGGAACCAAAGCCAGCGGCATCAACTGCGACTCATGGACCACCTGGACTGCTGGATGGGGACCTTTCTCCTCTTGGACTGGTACCTGGTCTGGCTGCAGCACTACCACCGCTGCTCCTGTCCCTGCTACCATCACCACTACCATTACCACTGGCGGCTCGACTCAGGTCCTCACTGGTACCACCTTCGGTATCCAGGCTGTTGCTGCCGCCACCGGCAGTGGCTCTGGTAACAGCGCTGTCTCAGTCCGCAGTGGCAGCCTCGGCGCCTGTGGTGCTCTGGCGGCTGCCATCTTTGTCGCCATGATTGCATTGTAAATGCAAAGCATATCTGGTCGCATCTGGATTTGAGTTTGGACTTGCAGCGAATATTACTACCATTCCTACTACCCAGCTTTTTGGATGCCTTGCATTGAATTGGAGTATAATCACAATGGGAAAGAAGACCATAAGCTGGCTATGAGATTGACGACATTACTATTCTGAAAGACTTTCATGAGACGGATTGTATTGATAGCTTGTTGGGCAACGCACTGGCGGAGTTAATCCTAAAAATCTAACAATCTAAAATGACTATTAAGAAAGCAAAAACATGGAAACACCTCATTTTCTGTAAATGCCGAGTACGGAGTACTCCGTACTATATATGTCAACAACCGGGTACCGAAGACCACCTACCTGATGGGGTGGTCTGATGGCTGGATGGGGTAAAGCCACAACAATCAAGAGCTGCAGTTGCCTGTGAGACGCAGAATGAATACGGTGAATCAGATGCTCGAATGCGTCGCTTATCTAAGACTCTTCTTGGCCCTACGTCACTGGCTACAAGCTCCATATTTCCAGGATTCCAGGATTAGCAGGCCCCAGCTTCACTCTAAACGGAGTACCATAATTGCCATCGTGACATGCACAAGCGATAAAACAGCCGCAACAAACAATTCATTCTTGCCTAATGTGATAGGTGACATGCGAGGGTGCCGCCTGCCAATAAGACATCACCAGAAGACATTTGCAGAATCAAATCGACTGAGGACACCCCGCGAAATGAGTGCTGCCTGCACTTGACTTGCCAGTATTCCGTTGCCTTAAACCAGTCTACCAGGGAGAACCTCGATCCTAAGAATAATACTTTCATATCTACTCTTCCCAGGCTTAGGTACTATACCTCTATTCATTTCCACGTTTAATACCCCTTGATGGTTACTCCTGGTACACTCTACGTCTCAGCCATGAAGAGTCCCATCGTCACAATGCAAGTCTTGATAGTGTTGCTGCTGGCGATGCTGGGTCTCGCTCAGGATGACCTTGATCAATGCGCTGTAGGCATACCCGAACGACTGTTCCAAATTATAGGCTGTTTTACTGACCTAGTGAAAGCTTTCCTGCGTATCCAATGTGGCATCCACAAATTGTAGTCAGAGGTGAGGATTACGAAACAAGAAGCGGCGGATGATGATGAGAAACTGACTTTTATATCAAGTGAATGGTCCTGCCTCTGCGCGAACGAGCTATACATTGAGCGCCTAAACAATTGCACGTTGGTGACTTGTATTAACACATCAGACCAACAAGGTGGGTTACACCTTCTTCAAACACTAGCGAGGATTGATTGCTTGTACTCCATACTCACCAAATATAGACACTTTCTCGGTGGTAGCCGAACTCTGTGCAGTCATTGGTGTTCCGATCACGATCGGACCAGAAGCGACCATTCTTACGACGACGTCGAATCCTCTCCTCACCACCAATTTGATTCCGTCACAGTCAAGCCTCCCTCCTGTGATAAATGTTACTAGCACTTCCGAGCCCACTTCGGATTCAAGCAGGAGCACGACGTCAAATGTCCAAGAAACGGGAACGGCCAGTTCGAACGGCGCTTTGGCAACAGGTTCGATGACAAGTTCCACCACAAGTGCAAGCGCAACGGCGAATCTATCATGTCGACTAGTGTCATCATGGACGGTACTCCTAATACTTGGCATTGTGGCTGTCATGATCGCCGGCAAGGCGTGGTGATAGGCACAGGGTACCCTGGGAGAGACGGTCCCATGGGAGCCACAGGGAAATGGACAGCCAGTGAAGGAATAGTTCGAGTGAAGCGAAATCAGGAGCCAGGCCCCTCTCAGAAGTTAGAACAGCTGGCAGTGCTCGGGAAGAGAAAGTGGCAATCCGCGAGAAATGGTTCATGCATGCGCCTTGATCATCCGCTCACAAGGCGACCAATAACCGACCCAACGGGTTTGCAGCCACTCTAGCTAGTGCGGCGCGGCACCAGGAGTTAGAGAAATGATTTGATCGACGCCTCAGGACTTTTTTTTGGAGATGACGGAGGCTGTTTTGTCACTCTGGGGAAACCATGAAACTTGCTATCAGTCCACATTTACTCGGAAGAGACGTTCCCGTTGACATGTGTTTATCAAACAATCAGACTCGAAACTAGGAGGGCTGTGAGCAGATTTGCTATGACGCAGTTTGCCAGTTTCTAGTTCCAGCAACAGAGAGTCAAATCCCCGTTTCCGGCAAGGATGGAAAGATGGTGGATTGCAATCTAGCCCCAAGTAAAGTTCAAGAATCAATACGAAGTGAACTATCACTTTGGGAATTTAGGGCATGATGATGGATGCCCTGCCGCGGAAGCCTAGCTAACCCCCGGAACCAGCACCGTGGTAAGGGTGCACGGACACCGGGCGATCTCAGTTTTCGGTATAGCAGCCGGGCAGCAATACTTGACCTTGGGCGCTCCCCTTTCTCAATGGTTCACGATGTGCTGGGAGGCCACCTGGAGCCTAGGAATTTGCCAGGAACCCTGTGATGACCCTAGACCCCCCTGTTCAGAAGTCCAGAACCGGCAGTCGACATTATTTCTTGATGGTGGGCAGCGGCCGGAAAGGGAATGAAGCATTTCTGACTACGGGTCGCTTGGGGGATGAACAATTACTGAGTAGTGGTGCCCAAAGATGAACCATGGGCAAGGAGAGTGAAAGTGGCTCAAACCCCAAGCGCAATTTGGTTCCAGCTAGGAGTTAGTCCTTCAAAGTCGTTAGTAATGGTGTGGCACAAGAGACGCACACGCACACACACGCTCGATGAGAGGGTGTCCGTGCCTGGCCATGGATGTGAATGGAAGACGTTTGAGAAACTGGGGGGCAAACATCTTCATATACTAACTATATGGCACCCTCGTACCGAGAAAGTCAGCTGCCAGCCTGTGCGAGCCTGCCACTACCAGTCTCGAAACGAAGATACGGAGCGCATTCTGAGTACATAGACCCAGACACCCCGTGGCTCTCTTTTTCTCCTTTGGCCTGGTAGGGCACACATCACACACGCGCACACCAATACTCCAGACTGGCGCGCCCTGACATTGGCACTGGCACTGGCACTGGCACTGGCACCCACAAAAAAATGATGGTCCTAGTTGACTAACCGAGTTAACCCGCAATGCCAATGATCACTCTACTAATCACCAGCAATTGAAAAGTATTGTCTACAGTGGATAGTAGCAGCATGCTATCAAAGACAGCGCGTCTAAACCGGCACACGAGGAATAAGACTAGGAACAGGAACAGGCGCGTGCACGAGCACGAGCACGAGCAAAGGCACAGACACAGGAACAAGAACTGGGCTCCAACTAAAGGGTTGGCTAAAGAAGTGTTCCTGCATGAGTGTGTGCAGCAGGCGTGGTTAGCGGACTCCTCTCAGTACTCGGGCTCCCATTTAGGCTCCTCTCTGGCCTCGTCGGGGTCTCGGTCTCCCTCCCAAGCGCAACCACCACCACCGCCATTGCCGCCGCCGTTGGTGCCTCTCACACCTGCAATTTCCCTCCCTTTCTCACCACAACCTACCGGCCTCCTATCACCACCACGGATCCCACAACATCTCCAGAATCATATTTATCACCGAGGGCGCTTGAAAAGCAACCTGACAGAGATGCATCTGCCGTGATCCCTCCAGAGAGACCTCCAGAGACCTTGCCGCCCTCCACCTTCGACTATACATCCTTCTTCTCCACCTCTCGCCATCCCTCTGCATCTGCTTCTGCCGCCCGGTACGACCCACCCGATTTGACACTGGCGCAACCGCAGGCCCAACCTCAGAGGAGATCCTTTCTCGAAGCTCTGCTGGTCCGTCAAAAGAAAGTCATTCCACCCGACAATCGTTCCACCGCCTCCAAGGTCCTCTATCCCATCAACTACGTACCTCGTCCAACCCGTGTCCAAGTCAAACCTCAACCTCATCATCAGCGACAAAATTCTTCCCTGGATACGCGCACTGGTGACGTCCGCACTCTCCTCACCCTTCCAGAGCAGCGTCGCTCCCGTCAGCATTCTCCCACGGATCCTATAGTCGAACATAGTCCACGACTAGGTCCTCCCGCCGGTGATCGAACTAGCATTCCCCTTCCCTCAAATCAACAACGCGGTAATCTTCCAGACGACAACCCACCTTCGGGCGTCGGTCTCATGATTGAGTCTGAAAAGTCCGACACCAATGGCTTTAAAGCACCCGACCGAGCACATCTCTCCACATCCAGATTTAATCCTCGAGATCGAGACCTAGAAGCACAGCAAACTTCAGTCCTAGGTTCCAGCTATGGTGTGAATCCACTCGACCAGCCGTTGCACCCCCCTCGCCGCATCACCTCCCATCGGTCGCTTAGCCATGCTCAATCAGCTGGGTCTCTACGCTCGTCCGCGTATGTGGGCGCGAATTTAAATGGCCATATGCCATCTCAAGAGGACGATGCCCGGCCCTATACTGAAGATAACGAGGGTAGTGTTGCTGAGGAACTTGCCTGGGGCCCATCTCACCCCTGTTTTCCACATTTAAATCCTCATGTACCCCTCGACTCTCGCGAATACACCGCCACGCGAATAATTCGAATCCGGAGAGATTGGATGGTCGCTGGAGATCTTGCTCCAACCTTTTCAAATATTTACCCTGAAATCCTCGACCCATTAATGCAGGAGCAAGAATTCCGATATGTGATTGAGCACATCAATCAGACTTTATGTGTCGCCTTCGATCCATTCTCGACCTGGAACTGGTTTGATGGCTTTCTTGGGTTCATGACAGGTTGGATCTGGGAGGATCTCAGACCAATGGGAGTCAAAGGTCAGCTCAAGGCGTTAGAAGAGTGGCTAATAGATTGGAATCACACCGTTGGAGCAAGAGATGGTGTTAAGATCATGCCATTACGAAGAACAGCTTACCTAAACATCGACATTCAGATTCCTGACCCTCAAGTCACCGTGGTCGGTGATCGTGATGGCGAGTCTGGACGCCCTCCCAATACAGCGCCTACCGAAACCACAGCACCGAGGTCAGCAACAGATAAGGATAAATTGCAGTAACGTTGACCATTGAACAAATACCACTCCGGTCGGTTGTGTTTGGAGTAACTCAACAATCGTTCACGGGTTGAGTTTTGTTCGACTCTTTCTTTCCCTTTGTTATCACATTTGAAAGCATCATCTGAGCGTTTCAAAAGAAGCCAGGCGTTTTACGAAGAAAACCCTCCTAATCAAGGCATTCTATCACTTGATGGAGGCATGACGGGAGGCAGACGGATCCCCAGAGGCTATAAAATTGGGCAGGTGTCAATGTGGCGTACCGAGTGGAAGAGTCGAAGCGAGGGATGGAGGGAAGGGAAAGGAATTGCCTCGAAACAAAACGGGATTCACGAATTCGTTGATTCACTCATTCTTTTCTCAAGAGAACTTGAAGCAGAAGCAAGACTACTCTTCTGAAAGATTTCGATTGTACTACTTTTGCATGCATGCATGCATGGCATGGTTGGGTATACAGATCATTACTTGTAGGTTAGCTACCTAAGTTCCTTTTTTTTAATTTGTATAGTATCGTCAGAGGGGCTGAGGAGTCGTTGGTGTTGTGTCTCAATGAAGACTGCGAAAAGAGTGTTGACAAATTGAACTGCCATAGGACTGACAGTACAGTCTTCAAAGATTGGCCAACACATAATGCATTTATTATTCATGTTCCCCTAGCCTTCTCTCCCCCATCAATGAATGAATGAAAGCAGCAATCTTCAAGGGTGAAAAAGCCGCTCCTGCGCATTGATGCCGTAGATATGGATCACATCACTTAATCTTCCTCAAATGCTCCTCCCGCTTATCCAGAAATTCATCCACCACGCCCTTGTAATCCTCCGCCCTATATGGCTCGAGGTACTCCCACCACCAGGCCTTGAGCCGCACCCAAAGCCCTGCCTTCTCTTTCTTCCGCTCACAGTATTTCAACCACTTCCTCTGCATCTCAACGCCCAGGTCGGTGCACAGCACGTCGAAGTAGCTCTGGCACTCGAGCAGGATGTCTGGGTTCAGCACGCCGCGGATCCCCGTGCGTCGGAACATCCACGCGTGGATCAGTGCGATTTCGGCGTTGGCTTGCGCGATGAGTTGGTGGCGTGAGATTTCCGGGGGGGCTTTCAGGGAGGTGGTAGACTCGCTGGCGCTGTCGTCATTGCGGGCCTGCGGTGAGGACAACGGCGGTGAGAGGGGTGCCAGAGCTACTTCGTCGCCGGTTTCTAACGGTCTGGGCACGCTCGTGAACAGATCCTCCAGCCACGCGACGGCCCACAGCGACGTCAACTCGCACATCATCGGCGTCTGCGAGGCCGAAACCAGTCCCGCGAACGCGAGCGTGCGGTCACCGTACGCAAATGACCGCACGGGCACGACCTGGCGAAACAACGACCAGCGCGTGTGGCGGGGCATGGAGATGGACGTCCCCAGACGAGGCTGCCGCGTCAACGTCTTGGGGAACAGAGTCTGCACCCTCTTGTCGTACGGCGTGTCGAATAGGGTTTTTGGCGGAGGGAGATCGGCCTTGGGGACGGGGATGCCCAGCTCCTCCGCCTCGACTGCATCGAACATCTCCGTGCCAGGCTGGAACCCGATCGCCCAGATGACGGCGTCGGCCTTGATGCTCTCCTCCTCGCCTCGCTCATTCCGCACCCTCATCTCCCTGCCCTGCAGCCGTTCCGGCACGACGCGTCGCACGGTGATCAGCTCCGGATCGTCGGCATGGAATGCCTTGAAGAACCCGTGCGTCTTGTCTAGCGAACTTATATACGGCGCGTCGTAGAAGAAGCCACCGCCCTGCTTGCTGGGCCTCACGCGCCGCCCGTTCTCACTCTGCGCGTAGTTCACGTCCTTGTTGACCTTGTAGCCTGCGAGCGCCCAGAGCGCCCAGACAAGGAAGGAGCCCACGAACCCCAGCGACAGCACAGACCCGGAGTGCAGGAACCGGTACCAGAAGCCGCGCGTGGCGAAGATCGAGGGCGAGAACGCTCCGAAGAGGCGTGTGAATGCCGCAGCCAGCATCGCGGTGTTTGTTGGATCGACGCTGATGAAGGGTGCGCCTTGCTCGGACGGCCGCACGATCCAGTGGATGCGTTTCTGCGCGGTCAGGAAGAGGTGGCACGCTTCCACCGCGGACTTGCACCCGCCGACCACGACCACGTCTTTCACCGTCGGGTCTGCGCAGATCGACTCGTAGGCTTTGCCCAGGTCCACCGTGTGGATGGACGCGCCGGTGTAAGGCTTATCGTCGTCGAAGGGCAGTCCAGGGATCGGCTTCGGGGTGGAATACAGCCCTGCCGCGTAGATGAGCTTGTCGCAGGAAAACGTCTCCCCGGTGGAGGTCTCGAGGTCCCAGCTTTCTGACGGTGTCCGTCGTCGCGTGATGCGTGAGACGTTCATGCCGAATTGGATTTTGTCGTAGATCTCGAATTTTCGTGCGTATGTTTCTACTGTGGGTGGGAAGCCACAGGGGGGATGCGTTAATAGAGGCAAGTGGCTTGATTCCCTGGATCAACTTGATGACAATCGCCGAACGAAATGGGGGCGATAGACACTCGCTCCAAAAAGCGTCCCTTATACGCAGGATTTGCTTCTCGAGGGCGCTTCTTTATATCCACACTGGCTACTTACGCCCCAACACCCTCCCTCTAGAGAAAAGGAAAGGAAAGAGGAAAGAGGGATCAACACTCACAATACTCCTGCACCCGCAACCCCGACATCT